>Ga0209395_1008036_pt1 | contig 10895 bp, 8 predicted proteins | sample GOMGulsemesocosm_3_FD_184635 | JGI IMG/M metagenome (GOLD analysis project Ga0209395, IMG submission 184635) | Methane-oxidizing microbial communities from mesocosms in the Gulf of Mexico - GOM9D Gulf of Mexico (SPAdes) (version 2) | ecosystem: Environmental > Aquatic > Marine > Cold seeps... | reverse complement strand
GATCGAGATCATAATAATGTCGCTAAGTTACTACGTAATGGACTTGCTGTTGTCGGGTTCGCGGCACTTGAGGACTTTATTAAGACGAGATCTTCAGAGGTTATGGCGGCGATTGGTGGTGGGGGTGTTTCTTTTTCAGATTTGCCAGAAAAGATACAAGCTGCTTCGACTCATGAGGCGATATCTGCTTTGAGTTATCAGTTAAGCGTTCGAGATAGAAGTGAACGAATTTCTTACATTCAAGAGCAGGCTAGGAAAATTTCGTCTACTGCTTCTGTGGGGTATGATTTGACGGAGCACTCATTTGCTCATAATCAGGCGAATGTGAATGAGGCTGCAATAGCCGGGATCTTGAAATCTTTTTATGTTGATGACCCTTGGGGGAATATGTCTGCGCTTTCATCGAGACTAAACCTGACAGCTTTGCCTTTGATTGAAACATATAAAGGAGCGATGAGAAGAAGACATAGAGCTGCGCATGTGGCTTCTGCGGACACTCCTCAAAGTGATATTTCTCAATTTGTTAAAGAGGCCCTCGCAATTGCCATTGGGTTTGATTCGCTTTTGACTACGGCACTTTCAAAAATGCTTTCGGGTGACCGCCAGTTTCTAAGAGGGCGGTACCGGGTGAGCGAGGCTGATATTACATTTCGTCGAGTAGTGTTTGAAAGTGGTAAGTGGAAAGAGTTTGTTGAGGGACGGGCGAGAGCACATAGAGTCTCTGATGATATATCAGCCTTTAAGCCACAGGTACAAGGCCGGGCACTTGCGGCTAATCAGGTGTATGTAGAGTTCGATCGCAGTGGTTTAGTGGCGGACTGGGAATGTAACTGTAACTGACTTAAGTTGGTCTTGGCTTGAGCTGGTCTTTGATTACAATCCATGGGTTCACCTTGGTCAGCGCTGCAAAGTAATCGAGGCTATACAAATGCGGAGCAAGTACAGTCGGCTGCAAGTACATCCCTGAGCCGTACGTCCCGAACATCACACCCCCCTTCAAGCTGTGCCCCATGAGTCCTTTAATAAATTCGCCGCTCACCCCTGCGGCTGTCAACGAGTCTCGTAACGTATGACGAAAAGAGTGGAAAGCCTTGGTCTCGCTGAAGCCAAGCTCTTTTTTCAGGCGCCCGAAGTCTTTTGATGGATAAAAGCTGTGGCGATTGTTGCGGGCGTTGGGGTCAGATCCACATTAAGGCGTTTGATTCACTATGGACTGTTTACGTTTACGTTTACGTTGAACTGCCAGAAAGTTGAGAGTAGAAAATGGATCAATCGCTGCTAACTACTCTCAATCCATCTGTTACGAATACAGGGGAAATTCACTAAAGTTGACGATATTTACGTTGTTTCAAACGATTTGCTCAAAAACACTGCGGCCATCATTTCTGCTGAATGTGAAATCTGAACTAAGGGTACTTTATGGATGCACAGAAGCCGTTCTTTATTTGGCTGCTTAACTATGGCGTTGCAACAAGCGAAAATGGCACTGATTGCCACTCAGTGATCAATAAGGCCATAACCGACGGCATTATTCCTTCTCGTTCATCCAGCGAATCAATTGTATTGCGCAGCATGTATCTTGAGTGCTTTGAATTTCCTGATTCCACAAGGAGCAAAGCCCGTAACGCTATATCAGGTCACGACTGGCAAGTTTTTGATGTACATTGCAGTAAGTCGACTAACCTTCGTCCGGAGTACTATTTTCGTCTGCTAGAGCATGAAGAGTTACAGTTAGCCAGAAGGAACTCTGAGCAAGCAAAGCAACAAGCAAACCGTGCTTTTTATACTTCTATCACTGCAATAATGATCTCTGTAGCGCTTTCGGTTGGCGCTGTGTACTGGCAATTAAACAGCCCAATAACAATGGATCACAATCAACTTGAAAAAATAATTGGCACTATGGCCAAACAACAGCCCCATGTGCTTCTTGATCCTCAGAAACAAACCAAGACAAAGCCTGCGCCTTCAACGCAATCGCCTGCTGCTGATAAGCCAGCTTAACTACCTTGCCATCGCTCTAATAATTGGAACCAGATCCACATTAAGGCGTTTGATTCATTATGGACTTTTTGTGTTGACGTTGAACCGCCAGAAAGTTGAGAGCAAAAAATGGATCAATCGCTGCTAACTACTCTCAATCCATCGGTTACGAATACAGGGGAGTTCTCGAAAGTCGACGACATTTAAGTCGCTTTGAATTTTACGACCGCTGTCGCGCAACGGGTCGGATTGGCCGTCTCGCCACCGCATTTTGCGCTGTATGAGGACACATGGTATGAGATATCCGGTGATACACGGTTATTCTCGGTGATTGATGGTGAAGTTCCTATGGGACGGGGCTTTGAGGGAATTGAAAGAGCGCGAAGCCAAAATAGTTATGGTTTGCGACAAACATGAACTGGGTTAGGTTAGCCTCTTAGTTTGCGACGCGCAATTATGATGCGCAGCTTACAAGATACTCTGCTGGCGATTCGTTAATATTCTCTAAATACTGTACGAGAAAATTACGCCCTTCCTCACATTTATAGGCGCTCTCTGGTTTATAGGCGCACTCAAAGACCTTGCTGGCAGCCATTCTCAAGTTAGGGATAAAACCATCGTACTGGTATGTCTCCCGCATCACTCTACCCGCATCAAGCCTTAGATGAGTTGCCATCTCGCCATGTGAGTACAGCCTTGCAGCCTCACTTGCCCAATTGTTGATCTGGCAGACATAGCCAATTGTATCTGCTTTCTTTTTGGCGACCTGGTCTGTCATACCTTCAGCCTGGGCTGGTACAACAAAGGCAATCAAAAATGCTACATATAAGGGTTTCATGGCTGCTTCCATCCTTGTTAGTGCTCTCTTCCTGACCAGACCACACGGCCAATAACTGCCAGCTCATTTAAGCGATTGCGAGGCACGTCAATTGGTCTATGAGAGCTGTTGGCGCTGACTAAGCTTAGACCGTCAAATCCATGCTGTATGCGCTTGGCATACAAATGGTCATTTAATCGAACAACATAGATGCAGCCATCATCTAGACGCTGATCTGCAGTGTTTACTAGCATTGCCGCTCCGTCTTGTATTTCTCCCTCCATGCTGTCGCCTTTGGCAAACACTATACGCAACTGGTCTGCCTGCAGCCCCCGTCCAGTCAAGTACTTACTCTGAAATGCCATAGTACTACTGCAGTGCTCTGCTTCGTTATGAGAGCCATTTCCCGCACTCACCTCTACATTCAACACCAGCACCTCAACTTTATCTTGGGGCATTGAATCCCCCGATGTAATAATGGGGGTCAGGTCCACATTAAGACGTTTGATTCATTATGGACTGTTTGCGTTGACGTTGAACCGCCAGAAAGTTGAGAGCCGAAAATGGATCAATCGCTGCTAACTGCTCTCAATCCATCTGTTACGAATACAGGGGAGTTCTCGAAAGTCGACGACATTTAAGTCGCTTCGAGGTTCACGACCGCTGCTGCGCAACGGGTCGGATTGACCGTCTCGCCACCGCATTTCGCGCTAGGATCTATTGTCGACATAGAACGAAAAAAGGCCGATTCTTTCGAATCAGCCTTTTTTTTGAATTGGTGCCCAGAAGAGGACTTGAACCAAATCTCACGCACCCCGCATAAACTCTAGCGTTGGTACACGCTGAATGATCGTGTGTGTACCGATTGTGTGACAAATGTGTACCATCGTCAATTGTATTTGGTTGGGTTATCGCGCTTGCGGCACCAGAGGTTAAGTCATTTGTTCCTTCGTTGGTAAGCGCCAAGCTCGGTAGCTCAAAACCTCAGCGCGGGGTCAGTGTTATCTGATCGTTAGGTGCGTGAGTCTTCATAGTCCCAGTTCTTTCCTCAGCCAATCCATGTCAGGCATATCGCCAAAGCTTATCTCAGCATCAAACCCAAGTACTTCTCGGTAGCTCTCACGAACCATTTTCTCAAGCTCAACACTATGGTGAGTCTGAGTTATGAAGCTATCGTGTATGGGCATAACTGGTATGCGAGCTTTGCAGCAAGACTCTAGTACGGACTCCGCTAGCTGGCTGTCGATGTACTGCAGTTGCTTCCAGCTGCTTTGGTAAAACGTATGCATAATGCTCGGATGGTCAGACTCAAAGTCACCTACTGTTTTCTCTGCGTCCTCATGTGTGAAACCTTGGCTTGAGAGAGCTTTCACTGCAGAGCTACGACTGTCTGTGTTGATAACAATCATGCAAGTTATCTTGGCCTGTTGTCGCTCCTCCTGAGTCTTGTTTCCAAGAGGGTTATAGCAGTCCTTGGGTGCTGGCAGCTGATTCATGTTGTACAGCATACGCAGGTGTAGGCTCTTGTAGTCCAGTTCGATTGTGGGCTGGCTATCTATCGTTAGCGTCCCCCTTTCGGCTTTACGCAGAGACTGAGCTGGGCAGTAGAAGCGACCACCAGACTCAAAGTCACCATTGAAAACGCGATGACAGGCTAGGCCGTGATTACTCAGAGTGTACTTGGCGTCTTCGGTAAATTCATTCGTTCCCGCCGTCAGTGGAGAGTATGCCCAGAGGTAGCTCTGTCGTGCTTGGTTTGTGCGCTCCAAGTGATCACGTATACGAGTGGTGTCGTCGGTGTCGGTGTAATCTTCGAGTGACTTGCTGCCCAAAGACCTCAGCCGTAGTAGCTCAAACTCTCCCTTCACTTTGCCGACTTCCAGCGCTTTCTCATGGTGTGCCAGCCAATCGATTAACCGTGTGGCAGCGAACCAGAGCGTAGATAGACCTTGCGGGGAGTCTTTCCCCTTGAAGCCTTTGTGGGTAGTCACGAACCCGTGCTCTTCGAGGAGCTTCAGCTCCCTTGCCAAGCCAGTGTCAGCCACAATGCCTTGCTTGTAGCGTGGGGCAACTTTGGGCGGTGTGTTACTCATTGAGTGGATGACGCCACAGACTTGAGAGGAGTCGGTAGCAACGGCTGCTTGGGCCATTGCATACAGGGCGCAACCTAGGGTCACTACTCGATGCTTGGCGCGGTTAGATAGCTTCCCGTGTATTCGAGCGCTAAAGCGGTCAACAGGCCCGCCCGATAGGTACAGGGCTTTGTTGGGGGTGATGGTCGCCAGTGGCCTGCCAGACAACAGGGTGCCACCGAAGTCTGACTTGTTTAATGCTGCCTGCCACTTGTGGTTTTCTTGTGCATTCGGAGTGATAACTGGGTGATCCATCTTGTAGTTCTACTTTACTGGTATATGAGGAAGTGGGTGTCTTAGGTAAACATTGGTATAGCTATCAACAGTCAAACATAGGTAGCAAACAACAGGGAGACACTGAGACACAGCGCTTCCCTAGAGGTCGGGTTAATTAATTGGTTATCTCTGCTGGCTAAGAGTTACCTAGAGTAGGAATATTAACAGTAGATTTTTTTAACGGTGGTGACATAGAGTGAACTGAAAGTAGTAGTCCCTAATAGCTCGGGTTAGCTGCTTCACGCACTCTAAGTTGCACCACTGACCACTGACGAAAATGAGGCAGACACCGTTCAGCAGAGTAACTCCGGCACCTCCGAAAGGTAGCTTCGCCAGCTAGGGTTTTCTTCAATAAACTGAACCCAGTCCCTATTCTCCGCACCTGCGAATCCACTGTACCATTTGCCAAAACGGGTAGGCAGCTTCTTCCATATTTCAGCAATTTCAGGCGGGAGACTTTCTTCAAGCTTCGCCATGGCCAGATAGACCATTACGCTTTCGTAGGGGATCAGAGCAAAGGCCTTTTCAAATGCTACACGAGGGTCATCGATGGAGCTTGCTAGCGCCTTTGCGTCCACAATAGTGGAGTGGAAGTATTCGGATAATAGGTGTCTCCAGGGCTCGGCTGCAGTTAACTCTTTGATGAATGAATTTACTTGGGCGAATTCACGGTAGGATATTCCATGGCCCCGAGGTGCTTCATAAGCTCGGCGTGCGATAGCGGTTTTACCTGTGACAACAGCGGTCGTCCACGTCACAGCCTCTTCTAATTTTTTGTGCGCCATGTTGGCAAGTGAATCGAGAGCTTTCTTTGCACACTCAATATCTCTGATTTCTGCTTCGCGGCGATAGGTGGCGGCGTCTCGTTCCCTCTTCGCTTCAAATTCTTGGTACTTTTCTTCGTCCCACAATCTGTAGGTGCCATATCGGGCAGTCACCTTAATTACAAGCTCTCGCTTAATCAGTGCATTGGCTGCACGTCGCATGTTGTTGTGGTCGATATTGTTCTGTTGTGCAAAGTCGTAAACATGTATTCCACGCACGGCTTCACGTACAGCTGTTAGTAATAGCGTTTGATTTACACCAAGTCCTCGTCCCATGTTCTCTTCCGGTTAGCTAGTCTGTTGGGCTAAGTGACTCTAATGTCTCATTTCGCCATAGCGGCGTAGCTCGGTCATTGGAGTTACTTAGGTTGTATTCTTAAGGGTCGGGTTATTAGCCTAATAAGGCTAAGTGACTCCTGATGGCCTATTTCGGAACAGCGGCGTAATGACGCATTAGGAGTCACTTAGGCAGTTTATCAAAGGCTTGATTACCAATGGTTAAGCGAGGTGCTTGTAGAGTGTGCTTAGGCCTATCCCGAGTTGCTTGGCCACACTAACCTTGCTCTGCCCTTGCTCGATCAACATCTTGGCAGTCTTGATGGTCGCTGGGTTTACTGCCTGCCTCCCTTGGTACTTGCCCTCAGCCTTGGCTCTAGCGATCCCTATTGCCTGCCGTTCCTTCATTTGCTCTCGTTCCATCTTGGCTAACCCCGCCATGACGGTGAGTATCATTTCACCCGCAGCACTAGTCACGTCTAATCCCCCGAGTTGGTCGACCTTCAAGTACACACCGCGCGCCTTCAGTTGCTCCGCGACCTCTAAGACTTCTTGAGTCTTACGGCCAATACGTGAGACCTCTCGGACAATCATGGTGTCTCCGCTACTGAGGTTAGACAACAGACGCTGGAACTCAGGCCTCTCCGTCGTGGTGCCAGTAAACGTCTCCTCGACAATGAAGTCATGCTTGTAGCGAGATGCTAGGTAAGCGGCTTGTTGCTCTGAGTTTTGTTCGTCGGTACTGACACGAGCGTAGATGTAGGTGGTCATAGGTCATTGAATTCCATTTGATATCTAGACCCTAATAGAATCACACGTTCTACAGCCAAAAACAACCCTAAATAGAGGGCTTGCTGTGTTCTGGCTAGGTCATACCCTATGTGGAGCGGATTGGCGGAAATGTTAGCTTGCTTGCTTAGATTGGCTCATAGGTGCAGTAGAAGATTTACGAGTTACACACTTGGCTGGTGCTTCAGTCAGTTCAAGTGATTCGCTTTATGAGCCATCAAAACGATGATTGTTAGGGGTTTGGCGTTGCTCTCAATCAGGGCGTGCCTGTTTACTGTACTTTAATGGAGCAGCAGGTGTGTTGCTGAAATTGTAAGCTGAGGTGGCTGAGGTGGCTGAGGTGGCTGAGGTTTTTGAGTCCGTGGCCACCAGTGATTCTCTAGGGGGCATTCAGGGCCCCTCTTACTGGGTGCTGGAAAGAGTCTAGGCGAAAAAAAAGAGGCTTCAGCCTCTTTTAAATAGTTGGTGTTGCGCTCAGGCCCTGCATTTCACTAGGTTCTGTAGGCTGCTGGTCACTTGCCCTGTTTCATTGAGGGCCTTCAGCTCGCGTCTGCAGTCTGCCGCTGTCAGAGGCTTTATAGTAGCGACTGGTAGTTCGGGTGCTAGGTTCTTTTTTATGTCGCTCATTTTAATTTGTAAGGTCATATTGTTCGTCCTCAGCGTGGCCTACTAACAGCTGCTCCATGCAGCCTTCCCATAAACGGCGTCCAATTATACGCACTAATGTACAGGCAGTAAAGCAATCCTAGTTACTAGTAGTAAAGCACACATCGTGGAAGTTGTTATAAATATCTAAGCTAGCGCCCTGATCGAATAGCATGCTGGCTTGGGCGTCGAAGCTTAACTCAATAGCTAGGTGAGCGCTTTTTTGTTCTGGTGTGATGGCTTGTACATGCTGGCAAGTGGCATCAGGGAAGTCCTTTGAGAATATGTTCTTTCTCGGGTCTATTGGGCTAGGTATCCGTGGCTTGTGATACATGATGAATATCGGTGCCTGCCCTTTACCGCGAGGCTCTAGCTGTTGGTTACAGCCAAAGTAGATATACGCGGCTGCACTCGCAAGGTAACCGTCGCAATGTAGTTTAACCTTACTGGCGGTAGTCCTAACCGCTTCAACCAGCTGGATGGCGCTATATGCACAACCTCCTGAATTATTCTTCAGCGTAATTTCAGCTGTATCTTTGTCGCTCGCGTTGGCTAAGAACTTGAGTACAGTTAAAACAGATGCTGTTTCAATTGTATGTCCTAAGTTAAATTTTCGTTTTGTTCGACTCAATTTACTACCTTGTAATTTAACCAGCTAATAGAGATATAACCATAAATTCTATAGGCCTTAGGGTTTGTATTCAATGAGCTACTGCTTTGGTGGCTGTGTGATGAAGATTGATAGCGGGTAATCTGAGTCGTCCGAGGAGGCTTGTTACTCAATGTCCGTTCTGTAATTCAGCTAAGTGAAATACAGGCGCTCTACGTTCTCTTGCATGAATCTAAGTTCCCGCAGAGACCTTCTTTGCAAGTAGGCTGACGCTTCGAGGTTTTCACTATACCTTGTTGCTTTCTAACCCTGCTGCCAGAGGATGGATATAAACAATGGGCCGGCAATCTAGCGCGGACGTATCAACCTTGCCGCATTAGCGTTTTACTTGCTGAATGGAGGGAGTAACAATGGCTGAGCTTGTGAGGGCTTTAGGTATACACCTTAATACAGCTCAAAACTATTGAAGTGGTTGGACGGTTGGTTCTATGGTCTATTAGTCATACTGGCTTAGGTCGGTGCGGGCGAGTCTACGATCACCATAGAGTTCTTTGTTTGGCCTTGACTGGGGGGAAGGTCTCAGAATAAGTGACGATTTAGGAGCTGCATGAAGTCGAGAGGCATGTCTTATCTGATGCTGCTCTCAACTCGCTGGTGTTTCGTCTTGCTGTTCCTCTGGTAGGTGCGGCCATCGGCCTACGCTTAACCGGATCGTAGTCTATCCAGCGCAATGATTGTCGTGATGCCTAGCTCGAGTACGGCATTCCAAATAAGGGGGGGCACACGGGGTAACTCAGCGGCGCAGCTATATTAAAAGGGTACACAGATTTTTGACACAAAATAGCCCGCGGGTATTCTTCGCGCCCACTGAGGCATGGCCCAGAGGGTAGGGCGGTGGGTGAGGAAAGGCCGCTTGATTGATTTATTGAAAGGCCGTTGAGGTTCTTTTGCCAAAATTAAACACCCGATCCTGTGCTGCCCCTGTCTACCCCTAATTACACCTTGCCCATACTTCCTTGTCTCTTTATATTGTTGTCGCGTGCTATTGCTTAGTGCGTCTTGCCATTTCATTTTATAGGGAACTTAAAATGCCTAGATACTGTGTAAATCAAAACGCTCAATCTACCGGAGAGCATGAGGTACATAACCTTGATGCAAACTGTGGATACCTACCGCTGTCTCACAACCAAAAATATTTGGGTAGCTTTATCAGCTGCTCAGGCGCTATCACTGAAGCTAAGAAAGCTTATAGCAGTGTGGATGGGTGTGCCTTTTGTTCGCCTTCATGTCATACGCGGTAGATTATTGAAGTAGGGGGTTTAGCCCCCTATTCTTGCCGAGCTATTAGGCTTCATCTTTCCTTCGTAAAGCTCTTCTATATCGGTTAACTGCGCGTCCCACCAAGCTATTGCCTCTTCCAGAACTTCTTTCTGAAGGCGACCCTTGAACTCACCTTCCTTAATCAAGTAGTCGTACTGAGTAGGTATACTCTGACTAGCGGTTTGTTTCAGAGTGCTTTTCTCTAGGTGCGTGGTAGCCGGAGTAATTGTGATGTCGAGTCCAGCTATCAGACGATATTCTTTAATTGCCGCGTTACGTTCTTTCTCGATGAACTCCCAATATATACTTGGCTTAGGCTTCGAATCCTTGAGGCTATTCCACCAATCCGCTACTACTTCACGCAATTCATTGGACACTGGGGCATCCACTTTATGCAGAACATGACCAACCGCCCGAAGTAACATAAGGGATGAAACCCACCGGCGACGCCACCGGCTTCCCTTTGTTGCGGCGAGAAGATCTATAAGCTCATCTCGGCAATCATTGAGTACCCGCCTAGCCACTAGGCTCATGTATTCTCCTGAAAATTATCAGACACAGACTTTCAATATGATTCTAGTCCTTATATCCATGCATCGTTCGACGCTTATCGCAAAAAGATCAGGAATAAAAAGTTAATCACAACGTGGCGTACGTGCTACCTTCTGTGTTGCCTTAAGAGCTAACCGTCGCCGTCTTAATCTCTTGGTATCTCGCGCCAGTCCATATGCCCAAGTTCAAGCCCCTCGTAACAGACTCGCTCGATTTGTTCCGACAATTGCTGTCCTGTGTAAGTACTACCCGCTACGCCTTTGTAGGTCTTTGTCGCGCCCATCAACTCAGGTTCATGCCCAACCATCGCTTGTAGTTTCGTAAGGTCTACATCGCGCTTCAACGCTGATTGAATAAAAGTGTGTCTGAAGGAATGGAAGACCTTACGTTGGGCCTTGAAGTCTGGAAGAAATTTCTCTCGGTAACGTTCGTTGTACCATGATGAGGCGGCCTGACCCGGATAGCGTGAGCCAAATATGATGCCCGATAGTAGTCGGTCTTTCCCATTAACTCTTAGAGTTTTCGCATACTCCACTAGTCCTAGTTCGTGCAGCTTGGAGTGGATGGGAATGATACGTCTTGCAGCCTTGCTTTTGAGGCGTTTCTCTTCTTCTTCATCGATAAGGGAAAAGCACAGAACCCCATCTTTTGAAATAATGTCTCTCGTTGTTAAC
>Ga0209395_1008035_pt1 | contig 10897 bp, 9 predicted proteins | sample GOMGulsemesocosm_3_FD_184635 | JGI IMG/M metagenome (GOLD analysis project Ga0209395, IMG submission 184635) | Methane-oxidizing microbial communities from mesocosms in the Gulf of Mexico - GOM9D Gulf of Mexico (SPAdes) (version 2) | ecosystem: Environmental > Aquatic > Marine > Cold seeps... | reverse complement strand
TGTTTACTCCATGCAATTAAGGTGTCTTTCATATTGTCATGCGCGACCAGTGCAATGGTTTTGGAGCTACCCATATGACGCTTGGTTTTGGCTTGCATATCATTACCTATACTTATCTACGACTTCGACGACGTATCTAACCGCAGAAGTCAGCTTCGAATGCTCAAGGCAGAGTTGGTCATTATTAACAATGGCGATTAGCGCTGAGCCCAATGCAAATACAGCCCTTCAATGGCTGTATTTAGCCTCAAGGTATCTTTCACTTATTACGCTTTGATGACGGTTAGTGTACTGCATTGGTTAATTGATGAATATTATAACTTTAATATAAACAACTCACTAACAGTTCTATTTCGCGCTCATCATTGTAGATGTGGGGTGAAATGCGCACTCCTTCCAAGCGTTGATCAAAGGCAATATTGGCTTGCTGTAACCGCTGCACAAAATGCGCTTGTCCATCCCCCATATCAATGATAGTTGTACCACCACTGCGCGTTTCGCCTTCAGGACTGATCAAGTGCTCTGTTTTGAGCGCGCTCCACAAAGCTTTAGATAAGCTGCGGTTGTGCAAATAAATGTTATCTATGCCAATCGCGAGTGCATTTTCAATACTGTTGGCCGCTAAGCAGTATGGTAATACTGAGGGAGTCCCCCCCCAAAAGCGCAGTGCACTAGGGTGGTAGCGAAAGTCGCGAACATCAAATTCAAAGGGGTTTTCATGCGAAAACCAACCGACATCAACGGGTTCGCAGCGGCTTAGATTCTCACGTGATATCCATAGAAAGCCTGCGCCCGGTCCACCGCACAGCCATTTTACACAAGATCCCAAAATAAAATCGGCCCGCCAAGTTTGGCAATCTATTGGCATCACACCGACCGATTGCGCGATATCCACTAAGGTTAGTACCTTTGCCTGGCGTGCCTGTTCGCAAATAGCTGGGATATCTAAACGGCAGCCGCTGTTAGAGTAGACATGACTGAGCAGCACCAGTGCCACATCGTCCTTAAACGCTTGCTGCCAAGCTTGAGTATCGTGAACATCAAAGGATTTGTCTAACAAGCGCAGCTGATACCCTAGGCGCTCGGCCTGTTTTGCGACAAACACCATGCTCGGGAAATCTCGTTCAGACATCAAAATGACCGGACGTTGGGCATCAAACGGTAGTGCTTGTAACACTTTAGTATAGCTACTGGAGAGGTTGACTTGTGGACAAATTAAATCGGCATCGGTGTGCAGCACTTTGGCGAGCGCATCGCTAAATCCCTGGATACCCTTTAACCAATGAGGCCAAGCTTGCTCAGGGTCTTGTGCCCAGGGAGTAAGCATGGCGTCATACAGTGCATCTTTAGCGCTTTTAGGCTGCAGCCCTACAGAGTGACTTAAAAAGTAACCTGCGGTTTTGACTTCAAAGAGTGTTTTCATCACGCCCCCATACTGGCTTTAATGCGTGCAACATCTGCGTAGCGACTGGGAATATCATCGCGCGGTGCGGCCAAACGCAGGTCGCGCAGCTTTTCTAGAGAGCGTAGTAAGACCGGTAGCGGTGGGCCGCTGGCCGTCAGCTTATCCATGTGCTCTTCACCGAGGGATTGGGAAGGCCTACTGATAAATTTATCGACTAATTGGTCGTGATGTTGGGTGGCGGTGCGTCCATGCATTTTACAGACTTTTAAGAACTGGCCGCAAAACTGCTGATACCACTCGCTATTGTGTGATGTCGCGGGGGTTTGCAGAATTTCGTCCATCAAACTTTTTCTGCGCATGCAATCCATTAATCGCGTTTGATCATCGGGCATCATATAGAGCATCTTATCAACTAACAGCTGTGAGTAGTACGGGTGATCGGCACGGCACAGACCCAACAGCATATCAATAATGTTAATACCGGAAAAATCACCGGCATTCGCGCCGCGATAAATATGCGCCCCGACACGATAGGATTTGTAATAGGGCCTGACTTGATAGAAAAAAGCATCGACGTCTAGTTGTCTAAACAGCGAAGCATTATAGCTGAGCACATCTTTGAGTGCATCGCTGGCAGCGGCCAATAATTCCACTGAGGCAGGATTTGATATGCCTAGGGGTACAATCCGAAACAGTGCATCAGCCGCTCTTTTATAAGCGAGCACTGCACGATTGTTATAATCGTTGAAAATAGTTTCATCATTGAGCGCGGTGAAACTTTTGGCAACGCCATCAATGGAGCGATTATGGGTGGTTAAATGAGCCGTGGCGAAGCGCGGTGTTACTCCAAGAGATGCGCCTAATTGCAACGCAAGTGCCGACGCTTCAACCAGTGGAGAAGTGGTTTCACGCCCAGGTTCAGTAATATCGTGACGACGACAAGCCGCCATATAAAAGCCGACATTACCGAGTAAATCAAAACCGGCATCAAAGCCTTCATCGGTATTACCCTCCGCCAATAGCGCCTTGATCAAGTCTTTACCTTGGGTCTCTATTGCCGCTTTTATCTCATCGCCAATACCACTGACATTGGCCCTATCGACTTGTTGGATATACAGTTTTTCCAACTCGGTGTTCATCTCTACAAAATCATTGCGAATCCATACATCAAAGCGTTCAACATTGGCTGTCACTTTAGGCACTCCCATAAAAGTCCATCGATTAAAGTCGGCAAAATATGCACAATAGCAGATTTGCACGCTGATGCTAGAGTCTGTCGCAGACAAGTCCTATCGGGACATTTTTAGCACAGTGATAAATCATCGCAATAAGAAGACTAATTTTGGCGGTGTCCGTATTTAACTAAAAGCTGGTTAACTTTATCGGCCGGGATTTCTACACAATCACGATTGTGTAGAAGCAGGGCGATCTTAGCGCTCTCCTCTAACTCCTCAATGGCATACATAGCATTGCAGAAGTTAGTGCCCGATACTATAGGGCCGTGATTAGCCATTAATACGCCGGCAGTTTCTGCCGCTCCTTTTAGCGGATGAGCGCTCCAAAGATCTCGATTTTGTGATTGTTCGAGAATCCACAGAAGGTATTTTTGCAGAGCCGAGATCGCATCAGCTAGACAGCGAAGAGGCAGCACATAACTTAATTCGCGTGACGAAAGAGACTTCAACTAAACTATTTGATTTCAGCTTTCGTCTGGCTCAGCGTCGTAAAGCGCGAGGGAAACCTGGACTAGTGACTTGTTCAGACAAAGCTAACGTGCTCTCATCGCAGTTCTTTTTCCGCAATGTTTACTATCAAGTGGCTGAAAAGTATCCCGATATAGTGGCAGAGCATCAATATGTGGATGCCACTGCGCTCGATTTAGTGCGTTGCCCTTGGCGCTATGAAGTGGTCCCGACTGAAAATCAATTTGGCGATATTTTATCAGATATAGCAGCGGCACTGATGGGCGGCATGGGCATGTCATCCTCCGGTGAAATCGGTGATAACGATGCCGTATTCCAGCCTTGCCATGGCTCGGCTCCCGACATTATGGGGGAGGGGAAAGCTAACCCTACAGGCATGATTTTATCGGGCGCGATCATGCTGGATTACTTAGGTGATAAGTTTGCTAGCCCCGAGCTATTAACGGCATCACAGTTATTGGAGTCAGCGGTCATGGGAGCCTATCAACACGGTAAACTGCTCCCTTATGAACTGGGTGGCTCATCCGGTACTGTTGCTATCTCGGATGCCGTCGGTAAAGCGTTAAATCAATAAAATATTTTTTAATCCTGAATCTGCTGTTATCAGCGCAGTGCTTGTGGCATTGGTATTTAACATTCACCTCCTTGTGGAGAGCTTTGCTCTCTACTTTTTTACACTTTATGTGCTCCACTTAAGCTAGCGATCATGCGCAGAAACCAGCAATTAAAGTATTGAGTTTATTTGCTTGTTGCTTATTTAATCATCGTCAATATGCTCATCTGAACACGAGGTTTTACTCATCATTGAGTTGTTGTAAATAACAATTTAACACTAAATTATTACTGGCCCCTTTTCTAAAAATGGCAGCTATTGGCGTCTCGAAGTTTAATTGCTCAGGTAAAAGGGCGCGCAGTTTACCTTCTGCTACCCAGCGTTTAGCGAAGTGGGTGGGTAGATAGCCGATGTAATGGCCGGTTAGGATTAAAAAAGCAATACCCTCGCGATCGGTGGCAGTGGCGCCTCCCTTTAAGTTTTGGTACAAACTTTTGATAGTGGCTGATTGAGCGTAGGCCGGCAAAACCGCCTCTTGGTTTTCAATCGCCGCCATAGAGATATCTTTGTCAGCATTTGCAAACAGAGGATGAGAATCACTGCAGTAAAGTAGCGATTGTTCGTTGTATAGTTTTATATATTCAAGCCCCGGTAAGTTTTTGGTGACAGGCAGTACCCCAGTGTGCAATTTTCCATCCAATACACCCATTTCAATGTCAGCGGGGGGGATCATGCGGATATTGATTTTTACCTCGGGACCGCGTTGCTTTAAGCGGCTCAGTGCTTGGGTTATTTTCATTTTTGGCATTGTCACCAACGTGTCGGTAATGCCTATATTTAATTCGCCCTTAAGCTGCTGGTGGAGACTATTTACTTGCGTGCGAAAATCTTCTAGTGCAGAAAAAAGCTGCAACGTTGATTGGTAGACATCAGTGCCTTGATCAGTCATGGCAAAGCCACTGCGACCGCGCTGGCACAACTTAAGCGATAAGCGCTGTTCTAAATCATTCATGGCGATACTAATCGCTGAGCGCGAAATGTTGAGCTCAACTTCAGCGGTAGTAAACCCACCGCATTCCACCACCGCCTTAAAAATTTTCAGTAAACGTATATCAGTATCGGCAATGCGTCCCGATAATCCTTTGGTGCGTGCGCTAGCAGTGGTCAAAATAAGCATCCCAATAGGTTAGTTTTTACTTATCTAAGTATAAGTAAATTTATGTTTTTTGATACAAATAATCGATGCATAATCCTTGTCATAAACAATATTTAACTAACGAGACCGCTACATACACCGTATTATCGAATGCGGTTATGCAGCTGAGGTCATTTAAATAATGAGTGAGTATCGCTATGAGTGAGTTTAATTTACAAAATTCTGCGGGATTAACGCGAGAGCAGCTGGAAGCTTACTGGATGCCCTACACGGCAAACCGTCAATTTAAAGCGGATCCGCGGATGATCGTTGAAGGTCAAGGTTGCTACCTAACGGATGCAAACGGCCGCAAAATATTTGATGGATTGTCAGGTCTTTGGACTTGCGGTGCAGGTCATAGCCGAGTAGAAATTGCCGATGCTGTCTCTAAGCAATTGCGCCAGCTCGATTACTCACCGGCTTTTCAGTACGGTCACCCAAAAGCGTTTGAACTGGCCAATCGCATTTTGGATTTTATGCCTAAAGGATTAGATCATGTCTTTTTCACCGATTCGGGTTCAGAGGCCGCTGATACTTCACTGAAAATCGCTCGCGCTTACTGGCGCAAAAAAGGCATCGCCACAAAAACCAAATTAATCGGTCGCTCAAAAGGCTATCACGGGGTCAATTTTGGCGGCTTTAGCTTAGGCGGGATTGGCGCAAACCGTACTCTTTACGGACAAGGGGTGGATTGTGATCACCTACCGCACACACTGCTTAAAGAGAATGCCTTCACCAAAGGCATGCCACAAACCGGTGCTGAAAAAGCGGATGAATTATTAGAACTAATTGCACTGCACGATGCCTCAAATATAGCGGCGGTGATTATCGAACCGCTAGCAGGTTCTGCCGGTGTCATACCGCCGCCAGTGGGTTATTTAAAAAGATTGCGTGAAATTTGTGACGCCCATGACATTTTACTCATTTTTGATGAAGTCATCACCGGTTTTGGGCGTATGGGTTCTAATACTGGTGCTGAAGAGTTCGGCGTGACTCCGGACTTGATGAATATTGCCAAGCAGCTCACTAACGGTGCGGTTCCTATGGGGGCGGTGATCGCAAGCAGTGAAATTTATCAGACATTTATGGAAACGGGTGGGGCTGACTACAACGTTGAGTTACCTCATGGTTACACTTATTCAGGGCATCCGGTCGCTTGTGCTGCCGCGCTTGCCAGCTTAGATATACTCGAGAATGATCGCCTGATTCCAAGAGTGAAAGAAATGAGCCCAGTGTTTGAAGCGGCGCTGCACTCTCTGAAGGGCAGTGAGCATATAACCGATATTCGAAACTATGGGTTAGCAGGTGCGCTACAAATAGCTGCTTACCCGGGAGAGCCTGCGCGTAAGCCTTACGAGATTGCGATGAAGTGTTGGGAAAAGGGCTTCTATGTACGTTACGGCGGAGACACCATTCAGTTAGGGCTACCATTCATTGTCGAAGGGCAGCAAATCGATGATTTAATCAATGCGATTGGCGAGTCGATACAAGAGTTAGGCTAAAAAATAAATCAGTTATTCTATATGTGTTATTTTTAGAATATATGTGTTATTTTGTTGGTTAAATGATAAAAATGTTTTCAAGCTAAAGGCGTGAGCGCGCTTTTACTAAAATAAAGCTGAATCTTTCATTACACTGCTGCCGATGGCGCATGAGGATTAAAGATTCAGGGTATATAAGAGGATTTAAAATGAGCACTATAGGGCACATGATCAATGGTGAGCACGTAAGCGCAGGCGAACGTACTCAAGATGTTTTTAACCCATCGACAGGTGAAGTGAGCAAACAAGTCGCGCTCGCCAGCAAAGAAACCGTGGAAGAGGCCATTGCTGCGGCCAACGCTGCATTTCCAGCGTGGCGCAATACGCCACCGGCAAAGCGCGCGCGTGTGATGTTTAAATTTAAGCAGTTGTTAGAAGACAACGCTGACAAAATTTGTGCAATGATCGGTGAAGAACACGGTAAAATTTCACACGATGCGATGGGCGAGTTACAGCGCGGCATTGAAAACGTGGAATACGCTTGTTCTGCACCTGAGTTATTAAAGGGCGAGCACAGCAAAAACGTCGGACCAAACATTGATTCTTGGAGCGAATTCCAACCACTGGGAGTTGTCGCTGGTATTACGCCATTTAACTTCCCTGCGATGGTACCACTGTGGATGTACCCTATGGCCATCGTTTGCGGTAACTGTTTTGTACTTAAACCCTCTGAGCGCGATCCTAGCTCTACTTTGTTTATCGCCCAGTTATTGGAAGAAGCGGGTTTACCTGCTGGCGTTATGAATGTGGTTAACGGTGATAAAATTGCCGTTGATACGCTGTTACACGATGAGCGCGTGATGGCTGTCAGTTTTGTTGGTTCAACCCCAATCGCTGAATACATTTATGCGACGGCAAGCGCCAATGGCAAGCGTTGCCAGGCACTTGGTGGTGCTAAGAACCACGCGATCATCATGCCTGATGCCGACATGGATAACGCAGCATCTGCGCTTATTGGTGCTGCATTTGGCTCATCTGGCGAGCGCTGCATGGCACTTTCTTGTGTGGTTGCCGTTGGCGATGCTGCGGCAGATCAGCTAATTGCCAAGCTAACGGCTGAAATGGAAAATCTAAAAGTCGGCGCATACTCAGACAGCAGCAATGACTTTGGTCCGGTAATCACTAAAGCGCATCAAGAAAAAGTCAACGGCTACATTAGCAGTGCAGAAAGTGATGGTGCAAAAATTGTGGTTGATGGTCGCAATCCAGAAGTGGCAGGTTACGCCAATGGTTACTTCGTCGGTGGCACTTTGATCGACAATGTGACAGCGCAGATGAACAGCTATAAAGAAGAAATTTTTGGCCCTGTATTGCAAGTGGTACGTGTTAACACGATGCAAGAGGCGATGCAGTTAATTGACGATCACGAATACGGTAACGGCACTTGTATCTTTACCCGTGATGGCGAGGCGGCACGCTATTTCAGCGATAACATCAAAGTGGGCATGGTCGGTATTAACGTACCACTACCGGTGCCTGTTTCATACCACAGCTTTGGCGGTTGGAAGCGCTCTTTATTTGGTGATCTTCATGCCTACGGTCCCGATGCAGTGCGTTTTTACACTAAGCGTAAAACCATCACTCAGCGCTGGCCTTCAGCCGGTGTTCGCGAAGGAGCGCAGTTCGCCTTCCCATCGTAAGCTGATTTAACTTAAGATTCTCGATCAAAAGCCGCTGTTAAGCGGCTTTTTTGTTATTGGTTGTTAGAAAGAAAGGATAATTCGCGAGGGGCTAGTAACAAATGTTTATTGATATTGAAAGTTCCATTACTCGCTGTATTCCTCTGTTCTAATCCCCTGCATGCTATAACCTACCTGCGCCACTTCATGGGAGGTCGTTTCAGCTGTTAATGTGCCGACCACGTAGATAACATCCCAAAGCTCTTTTAGTGCCACGCCATCGGCAAATTTGACGTAGACAATTTGGTTTTGGGGCGGGGGTGGTACGTGAAAACAGGCACCAAAATAAGGCACCAATAACAGCTCCGTGATCTGCTCTTCATCGCCTTCTAAAGGGATGACAAAACCGGCAATTTTAATCACTTGTCCGTTGAGATCGGTGCGTACAGCACCTTGTGGCGGTGGCTCTTGTTCACTGAATTGGTCCGCATCCAAGCTGTTTTGTTTTGCAAACCATGCATCTATGATACTTTTTTCACTGATGGGGATAAGATCTTCCCAGCTCAATTCTGTTTCTTGGGCGTACAGTGGAAGGCAAAGCAAAAATCCACATAGCAAAGTCATAAATTTTTTCATATTAATCCCTATATTCTAATGGTCATGCCATCGACAAGTGAATTGCGATAGGCGTTAATGGCGGGAATGAAACCAATACAAACCCCCGATATTTGTACTAAAGCGATCAGTAGCCATTCTGTATGGCTCAATGCGCTGAGCTGGAAATTTAGGCCGTATTGCGCGCTGAGAATAGGCGCCATTGCGCCAATGAGCAGGTATAACAAGCTGACTCCCAAGATAATGCCTAAGCTGGTGAGTAAGCTTGCCTCGCTGATTAACAGGGTGAAGACATGCCTTGGTCGTGCCCCCATAGCGCGTAAGATAGCCATTTCTCGACGCCGCTCTTGTAGGCTGCTCAATAAGTTGCCGAGCATGGCCAGCATCGCAGCGACTAAGACAAAAATCGAGACGCCTTGCAGGGCCTGTTCGGCAATCGACATAATGCCCCATAACTCGTGTAAGGCGATGCCTGGCATGATGGCGCTGAGCGGCTCAGCGCGATAAGTATTGATTTTTCGCTGCAGTGAGAAGCTTTGCACTCTAGATTTTAGCCCCAACATAAAAGCAGTGATTTGCTTGGGCTGCAGCTGCTTTTGCAGGGCCTTTTGATCGGCATTAGCACTGTGCACACCCCCTGCATGAATCGCTTCAATAGCAGATAATGATAGGTGCACGCTTTTGTCTACTGGGGTGCCGGTAGGGGCCAAAATACCGGTGACAATAAAGGGCGAGTTTTTGTGACGATTAAATTTTTTATCGCTGATGCCGTGTGCGATGATTATTTCACTACCTAGCTGGTAACCTAGCTCTTTGGCGACTTGTGCGCCAATCACAGTTTCATAAAGGCCTGCAAAAGGCTTGCCACTGTTAAAGGTTAGCGGCTGTTTACGACCGTATTGATAGTATCGAAAAAAGTCTTGATTAGTGCCTATGACACGAAAGCCACGATGTGAGTCTCCCAGTGAAATAGGGATGGACCAGCGCACGGACGGATCTTTTAGAACCTGCTGGTAGCTTTTCCAGTCAATATTATTGGTCGGGTTGCCAATGCGAAAAACCGAGTACAGTAATAAGTTAATTTGCCCAGAGCGAGCGCCTACAATGAGATCAGTATTGGAGATGGTATTGGCAAAGCTTGCCTTTGCCTGTACCCGCACACGTTCAACTGCCAGCAATAGCAGTACTGAAATAGCCACAGTAAACACCGTTAACATGGCCGTTGTGCGTCGGTTTATGACGCTTTTGTAACTGAGTTTATAGATATTCATCGGGGTTCTGCACAACGTTGTTGAGGGTTGATAGAGCAAGGTGACGGTCAAAGTGGCTTTGCAGCTGCTCATCGTGAGAGACAAACAGTAAGCTGGCTCCAGTGCGTTCACATTGCTCCATTAGCAGCTGAATAAAGGCATTGCGAGATTGGCTATCAAGAGCTGAGGTTGGCTCATCCGCGATCACTAACTCTGGGTTGCCAATCAGTGCACGAGCAGCAGCGACTCGCTGTTGTTGGCCGATACTCAGTTGCGTGACGGGTTGCTCCAAACAGCTTTTAGGTAAGCGCAGCTGTTGTAGTAGGTTGCTTGCTTGGGTGTATGGATCTGGTTTTATTTGCGCATGACGCTGCTTGGAAAAATGACAGGGCAGTAGCACATTTTCGATAACGCTCAGATAGGGGATTAGATTGAACTGTTGGAAAATGTAGCCGATGTGGTCAGCTCTGAACTTATCTCTAGCACTGCTGGTTAAGTCGCCAAAAGGGGTTTGTAGAATACTTAAACTGCCAGCGCTAGGGGTTAATATTCCGGCGAGCAAACCCAGTAAGGTGGATTTTCCACTACCGCTAGCACCGCTAATGAATAGCTTTTCACCGCGTTTGAGTAAAAACTGCTCTATCTCTAGGCACGCTTGTGAGCTGCCTGGCCAGCTATAGGCCAAATTGTTTAATTCAATGATATTCATAGCATCTGTGGGGAGCCGCACTGGCTCCCACTCCTTTAAGGTTGCATCAATTAAAATTTAATTTGCGCATTATCACGACTTAAAAGATGGATGTTTTGACCTTTATCGGTGAGCTGTTGTACTTTGATGGATTCACTCGCAGGGAAGAGGTTGAACCACTGGGTTGTTACGCTATTAAGTTTTTCAATATGCTCACAGTGAAAGAGGTATTGCGCACTAAAGCTGCCGTGTTCTTCATGCTTTTCATGCTCTTCATGCTCTTCATGCTCTTCATGCTCTTCATGCTCTTCATGCTCTTCATGCTCTT
>Ga0209395_1008030_pt1 | contig 10901 bp, 7 predicted proteins | sample GOMGulsemesocosm_3_FD_184635 | JGI IMG/M metagenome (GOLD analysis project Ga0209395, IMG submission 184635) | Methane-oxidizing microbial communities from mesocosms in the Gulf of Mexico - GOM9D Gulf of Mexico (SPAdes) (version 2) | ecosystem: Environmental > Aquatic > Marine > Cold seeps... | reverse complement strand
CCAAGCATGGATATCATGGTATCCAGCAACTTTGAGCGCCTGTTGTTTGATATGTACGACCGTGATGGCGCAGCCGTTTCTAGCTTGATTGAGCGTTTTTCCAGTGGTTCAGCTGAGCTGGATCAAACTGCGTGGCAGCATATCAGCGAGCTGTTTGATAGCTGCAGCGTTGATGATGAAGTGACCTGCGCGACAATCGCTGAGGTGTTTGAAAACACTGGAGAGCTACTTGACCCGCACACAGCCATCGGTCTGAAAGCTGCGCGTGAATGTAACCGCGATACGTCGGTGCCAATGGTAACGTTGGCGACTGCGCACCCTGTTAAATTCCCGGAAGCGGTACTCAAAGCTGGCTGTGAAGAGCCCAAACTGCCGCATCACATGGCTGACCTGTTCGAGCGTGAAGAGCGCTTCCAGGTAGTAGCTAACGATATTAACGCTGTCAAAGCCATCGTTACCGCTAGCTAGTTTTAGTAATAACCTCTCCCATGACAGGGACAAAACGAATTGTTCAGCGCCGGGTCGATGACAGGGCGCTGACCGCCCTGTCATCTGTACTGCCTGATCTACATCCTGTTCTTCAGCGTGTCTACGCGGCGCGTGGCATTTGTTCGCAAGACGAGCTATCGCTTAATCTCAAAGACCTTTTACCCTTTTATAATCTCAAGGGCGTTACTGCTGCTGTTGAGGTGCTGAAAACGGCGCTTGCCGAGCAACAGAAAATCCTCATTGTTGGTGACTTTGACTGTGACGGCGCCACTAGCACCGCGTTGGCGATTCGAGCATTACGTTCGATGGGTGCCCAGCAGGTCGATTATCTGGTACCCAACCGCTTTGAGTACGGTTATGGGCTGACACCTGAAATTGTAGATGTTGCAAAGAGACAGTCGCCTGATGTTATTGTCACGGTGGATAATGGTATCGCTAGCCTTGCCGGTGTGCAGCGGGCAAAAGAAGCAGGTATCAAGGTGGTGATTACCGATCATCACTTAGCGGGTGACGAGTTGCCTGATGCTGATGCCACCGTAAACCCCAATCAACCCGGTTGTGAATTTGGCAGTAAAAACGCCGCCGGTGTGGGCGTTATTTTTTATGTGATGCTGGCGCTACGCACTGCGTTGCGTGAAAGCTGTTGGTTTGAAAATCAAAAAATCATCGAACCTAATTTAGCTGAATTGCTGGATCTGGTAGCGCTAGGTACCGTCGCCGATGTGGTGCCGCTGGATCACAATAACCGTATTCTGGTGGAGCAGGGTTTACGCCGCATGCGCGCGGGTAAATGTTGTGAGGGCATTCTTGCGCTGCTAAGAGTGGCGGGGCGAGAGCCTGAATATATTGTCTCCAGTGATTTGGGTTTTGCTGCCGGGCCTCGTCTCAACGCAGCGGGGCGGTTGGACGATATGTCGTTCGGCATCGAATGCTTGCTCACCGATGACGCCAATGCGGCCATGGACATGGCCCGCGAGTTGGATGACCTCAACCGCCATCGTAAAGATATCGAAGCTGATATGAAGGCGCAGGCTATGGCCAATCTCAATGCCATGGATCTGAGTGCCGAAACTGCCGATGTGGGCCTGTGTTTATATAACCCGGATTGGCATCAAGGCGTGATTGGTATTCTTGCATCACGTGTCAAAGAACAATTCCATCGCCCGGTGATTGCCTTTGCCGATGCGTCTGATGATGTTTCTAGTGAAGAGCTCAAAGGCTCAGCGCGATCCATCCCCGGTTTTCATATTCGCGATGCGCTGGATACTGTTGCTAAGCGTCACCCTGAGCTGTTACATAAATTTGGTGGTCACGCCATGGCAGCGGGCTTGTCGCTCAATAAATGCGATCTGGCGGCTTTTTCAGCGGCTTTTAATGAGGTGGCAACGCAGCAGCTAAGCAGCGATACGTTGCAGGCGGAATTACAAACTGATGGTGCTTTGACGGGCAGTGAGTGCAGTATGGGGCTGGCCTATTCGCTCAATCAAGCCGGCCCCTGGGGGCAGGGTTTTCTGCAGCCCATTTTCGAAGGTGAATTTATCATTAGTCAGCAGCGGTTAGTAGGTGAAAAGCACCTGAAACTACAGCTGATTGACGAGCAAAGCGGGCAAAGCCACGATGCCATCGCCTTTTTTATTGATCTGGAGGTTTGGCCCAACGAGGCCAAACGAGTGAAGTTGGTTTATAAACTCGACATCAATCGTTTTCGGGGAAATGAGTCTTTGCAGCTGATGGTTGAATATCTACAGCCGCTGTTTTGAGCCGGTTATGGATTTTTTAGTCTATCCTTTTGCCTGATTTCGCCCGGCTTGTTTGGCCTGATATAAATACTTGTCGGCTTGAGAAACGACATCCTGCCAGTTTTTTTCCTTAAGTTCTTCTGGCGAGATATAGCCAACACCTGCGCTGAGTGTGATTTTGTTAAAAGGGCTTTTTTCGTGGGGTAGATTCAAATTAGCGAAATGTTGGATCTGACGCTGTGTAGAACCCAGTGTCTGTTTGTCATTAGCGCCAGACAGTACCAGTAAGATTTCTTCGCCGCCGTAACGGTACAAACGGTCGGAACCGCGAATCACAGATTTCAATTGTTTACCAATTTCCCTTAGCGCGTCATCACCGGCAGTGTGGCCGTAATGATCATTATATTTTTTAAAGAAATCGACATCAAATAGAATAACAGCATAGTTTTGTTGATTACGAATGGCCTGCTCGTGAGTGTGTTGCAGGTCAGCTTCCATGGCACGGCGATTGCCTATGCACATCAAGTGATCTTCCATGGAAAGCAGTAATAATTCCTGATTTTTTTCGGCTAAATCCCGTGTTTTTTCAGCAATGAAGTTTTCTACTTGCTCGGCCTGTAGCTCGATTAGGTGAACGTAGGCATTGGTTAGGTCTGTTTGTGTGACAAGACCGACCAATTCGTTGTGCGAGTTGATGACAGGCAGGTGCCTGACTTTTTCAGCCCGACTAATGACAATGGCATCGTAGAATAAATCATTCTCTTTTATTGTGACAATGGGACTGGTCATTATTTCAGCGACAGACAAGTTGTCCAGATTTTGATAGGACTGAGGGTTGTGCAATACCTTGAGCAGATCGTGTTCAGTAATGATGCCGATCGGCGTTTTATTTTCGGTTATGGGGATGCAGGAAAGGCCTTGTGAAGCCATCAGGTTGATGGCTAGGGTCAGCTTGTCCTTGGATGACAGTTGCGTAACCTCATGGGTCATGAGTGAATTAACAGTAATTTCTTGCAGCATAAGGCTCAGGTTATGTTGGTTATGAATTACGGTGTTTAGTTACAGCCTGAAGTTCAAGCTGACTCATATCCCTGAGTATTATTTATTAGTTATAACGGATTAAATTTTAACTGTCGCCCGTTTGGCCAATATACCTATAAAAAAAATGGTTATTGAAATTGTTCGCGCCAGTAGATAATGCGGTCATTGCCTCGGTATTGGCCAAAAAAAGCCTGAGCGGAAGGGTTTTCATCTGAAGTGTTGCCGTCAAAATCAAATTTCAGCCAGTCAGGAACTGTTAAACTGATATTGAGTGGGCCGCTGGCATTGGGCGCACCAAGTGTTAATGATCCGCTGCCCGAAGTGATGGGCGAATAGCTTTTTGAAGATAAATCTGCTTCTTCTAGTGAATCTGTTGGAGCTGGAAGCGGGTCAGTAAAAATGAAATTTGGTGTCGTAAACAAGCTGCCGGAACACGCGGTATCGTTACTGTTAATAACAAAGGCCGTGCTATTCCAGTATTCGGCTCGCAGAGGGATTTTTAAACCCAGTACCTCAGGGCCAAAGGCATTATCTATGACTAGGCGGCCATAGTGTTGGATACTTGATCCGATTAATACATGGTCGTTAGGGTCTGTATTATCGCTATTCAGATCTCTATCGCTGAGCTGTACTGTTACACCGTCTGCATCGGTGGGTAATACGCCAATTTGCGCGGTGAAAGGGCCATCAACATTCGAGCTGCCCATGCCCAGTCGGGCCAAACTTAATGTCGAAGTTAAGATGCCGGTGCCATCGTTGTTCCAGATGAAGCTGGTGCTGCTTTCAGAAAGACGAGTGCTGAGCAATACTGGTGTTAGGGGGGCGCTGTTATCAATCGCGCCAAAGCTGAGTGTATTCAGCGGCGCGGCTACCGGCGGACTTATTGATGGATCAAGACGAATAAAGTTACCACGATAATTGGCGGTAGTACCGGTACCGGTGTTTTTGGCTGTTAGTGTATAGAGGGCAGTGAAATCTTGCCCGAGATAACTGAAGCTCCCTGTGCTGCAGGCTTCGGTTATTGATGCGGTATTGACCTCAAAGCGATCGGGATAAAAACGACCGATATTGGCACTGTTTGACGCATCAATGGTTTCGCCGAGATAGCTTGGAGGTGTGGCTGACAGGGTAAAGACCCCCACTTCGGATACACTCTGATTGGCAATGTTATACGCGCCGCTATTGGCTGCTGTCATATTAAAGCTGGTAACGCCCAGATTGGCATTAGTGCCGGGCGACGGCGCGACCAGATTTGAGAACAGAGCAATATTGTTAAGCTGGAAATTGGACGTCGTGCTGTTGCCGCTACAGAAATCGCTATGACTTTCTCCACTGCTTTGCCAGCCAACAGCGGTGATTCGAAGGTTGAAAATTTCCCCTGCTTTTTTAAACGGAGGGTTGCAGCTGACATTACCTGCGAGGCAATCGGAATTCGTTTCGGTTGCTTCCACACATAAGCCAGCGGGTTTAACGACAAAATTATTACTGTTGCCGGTCAGGAAATTGCCGGAAGGGTTGCCGTTGCCAAGAAGGGTGTTATAGCGGGCGTGCAGGCGAATTTGTCCGGCATCCGAGTAGTTGAGTTTAAAGGTGGCGGTGCTGTCGCTGGCATTGCCGAAGTTTAGTGATACTGGCACGTAATTGCTGATAGAGTTACTGCCATTGGCGCCGATATTGATACCGTTAATGACAACGCGGTTGGCCGAGCAGGTGGTTGGGTTAAGGCATTCATAGGCGAGTTCGATACTATTGTTGTTCACTAACACCGCTTCGCAAGCGCCAGTGGTTGAGCTGGTGCGAATAGCCTGTAATTCAAGTGTCTGATTGCCGGGGGCGGTATCTGAATCTTTAGCTGAAATTTGTGTGCCGATGGCACTGGCTGTGGTGTTGGCGAGAAAGCGGAAACCGGTTTCATTAAAGGTCAGGTTTGGGTCTTCGGACGCCAGTGCTGAACCACTGGTTTCAGAAATACTGCCGTCGCTGGTATTGATATTGAGGGTTTCAATAGTGGTGTTTTTTAGGCCCAGCTGAACGCTGCCATTGTCTTCTGCGATAAATGTATAGCTGGCGGCGCCGTCATTGATCGTACCGTTATTTAGCGTGCCGTTGGCGCTGATAATGGACCAGTCGCCATGAGCTGTGGAGGTGGTTAAGTTAACGGTATTGAGGTAGCTGATATCGATAGAATGATCAGCTTGATGAGCCGTTAGTGTGACTGTTTCTACGGCACAGGTGACTGCGTTACCACTGTGTTGGATGTTGTAGTGATCGGCCGTTGATGTGGAAATGGTGGCACTGACATTGATGTAGTCTGTAAACAACTCGAGGTCTTTGTTACCTGTGCGTTTCGATCTAGTCACAGCCAGTACGGTAATAGTATTGTCGGATGTGCCACCAATATAATCTGTTAGGCTAGTTGTTTTCTGCCCGTTAATGGTAACTTCACTTTCAGTGTCTGCTGAAGCCCCTAGGGACTCATAGCTGCCACTGTTATAGTTCCAAATATACAGTGCTGCACCATCGATTGAGTTAGCGCCAACAGATTGTTCCTGCTTGCCGTATCCATTCCAGGTTACATGAATCTGACTGACGCTGGTTTCCGGGTCGTCAATAGTTTGAACAAAGCGCATCTGTGCCCAGGTACTATTGCTGGTTGCTGGATAGGAATGCCCAACACCATTGTTCGATGCTACTTTACTTGTTTCAATTGGGCTACTGCTGGGCGTAGTGTTATTGGTAGGTGTCTGACTTGATGATTGCCCATCGAATCCAGAGAAGGTTGCAGCTATTGTCATGGTTGGTACGCAAAGCATTAAACCCAGCAAGCTGTAGGTTAAAAAACCAAGTCGAGGGAATAATTTTGTAAGCTTCATCGAAGTTGAATCTGGCAGGAAGATGAGGCCAATTGTAAACACAGCTTTAGTAGTTGTTGTGGCATTAAAATGATCTTTAGACCGTTTTTTTATTGGTTGACGTTAATGGAACTTGTGTTGGTACTAGTATAGTAGAGTCCTTTGTAATTTATTTTCCTTTCTATGTCAGCTTTAATCCGTTTCTAAATGGATTGGCGATTTTTGTGTTGGGGTAACTTTTAAATAGTAGATTGAGCAGCGCTAAAGAAACCGATTGGACATTCAATCTGACCGTCCAATCGGGTAGAATGCCTGCCTTTAAAGTAAATTCTCACCAACTGATAGAGAACCTCGCTCAGCCATGATGGAAACCAACGCAATCACTCAGTCCCTCAAGGATCTTCAGGCGCGCACCGACGTGCTTAGGGGGTATCTTTGACTACGCTGAGAAACAGGATCGTTTGGAGGAAGTCGAACGCGAGTTAGAGGATCCTACGGTTTGGGATGATCCCGAGCGTGCACAAGCGTTGGGTAAAGAGCGTTCTCAGCTCGAAGACATCGTTGCCACCATCGATAATTTGGATAGCGGTATCAGTGATGGCCATGAATTACTGGCGATGGCTATTGAAGAAAACGACGAAGATACCGTCGCTGAAGTAACGGCTGAAATTGAGCAGCTGGATGCTTTGCTGGCCAAACTGGAATTTCGTCGCATGTTCTCTGGTGAGATGGATGCTAATAGTGCATTCCTCGATATTCAGTCAGGTTCTGGCGGCACCGAGGCGCAGGATTGGGCGGAGATGATTCTGCGCATGTATTTGCGTTGGGGCGAGCAGAAGGGCTTTAAGGTCGAGCTGTTGGAAGTCTCCGCCGGTGAAGTGGCGGGCATCAAAGGCGCGACCATTAAGTTTGAGGGCGAATACGCCTTTGGCTGGTTACGCACGGAAACGGGCGTGCATCGCCTAGTACGTAAGTCGCCCTTTGATTCGGGCAGTCGTCGCCATACGTCTTTTGCCGCGGTGTTTGTATCACCGGAAATTGACGATAACGTTGAAATCGAGATTAACCCATCGGATCTGCGTATTGATACCTACCGTGCCAGTGGTGCAGGTGGGCAGCACGTCAACAAAACCGATTCGGCGGTGCGTATTACCCACGAGCCGACTAACACTGTCGTGCAGTGTCAGAATCAGCGCTCTCAGCATCAGAATAGGGATGCCGCCATGAAGCAGCTGCGCGCCAAGCTCTACGAGCAGGAAATGCAAAAGCGCAGTGATGAGGCGCAGACGCAGGAGGACAATAAATCCGATATCGGTTGGGGCAGCCAAATTCGCTCCTACGTGCTGGACTCCTCGCGTATTAAGGATTTACGCACCAATGTAGAAACATCTAATACCCAGGCTGTGCTTGATGGCGGTCTGGATATATTTATTGAAGCCTCGCTCAAAGCAGGTTTATAGAGATCGACTGATTAGTCTCTCAACACTTTAACTAAATAACGTGAAAAACTCATGAGCAACGAAGAACAGAAGCCACAAGACGAAAACAAACTGATTGCTGAACGTCGCGCTAAACTGACCACGCTGCGCGAAGAAGCCAGCAGCAATGGCGGCAGCGCTTTCCCTAACAGCTTCCGTCGTGACAGCTACGCCGGTGATTTACAGGAAGCCTACGCCGACAGCGAAAAAGAAGCATTGGCCGAGCAGGCAAATGTGGTAGCGGTTGCCGGGCGTTTGATTCGTAACCGTGGTGCCTTCATGGAAATTCAGGACATGAGCGGCCGTATTCAGTTGTACGTGAATAAAGCTGCACGTCCGTTCGCGAAAAGTCTGGATTTGGGCGACATCGTGGGTGTGAAGGGTGAGTTGCACAAGTCGGGTAAAGGCGACCTGTATGTTGATATGGACGAATATGAATTGCTGACTAAAGCACTGCGGCCATTGCCGGATAAGCACCATGGTCTGGCTGATCAGGAGCTACGTTACCGTCAGCGTTATGTGGACCTGATCGTTAACGATGAGTCACGTAATACCTTTATTGCGCGTTCAAAAATTGTTGAGTCGATCCGTCATTACTTGGCTTCCAAGCGTTTTCTGGAAGTTGAAACACCGATGATGCAGGTGATTCCTGGTGGTGCAGCGGCCAAGCCGTTCACGACTTACCATAATGCGCTGGATATGGAACTGTATCTGCGTATCGCTCCGGAACTGTATCTGAAACGTTTGGTTGTGGGTGGTTTTGAGCGCGTGTTCGAGATCAACCGTAACTTCCGTAACGAAGGTCTGTCGACGCGTCATAACCCTGAATTCACCATGCTGGAATTCTATCAGGCCTATGCCGATTACAATGACCTGATGAACCTGACCGAAGACATGCTGCGCCATGTTGCTGAGGATGTGTTGGGTACGACGACTCTGCAGTATCAGGGTTCTGAGTACGATTTGTCGAAACCTTTTTTGCGGATGTCAGTGGTTGATTCCATCCTGCATTACAACCCAGCATTGACGGCTGAAGCGGTTAATGAATTGGCTTCTGCCCGTGAAATCGCCGAAGGTCTGGATATTCCGCTCAAAGACAGCTGGGGTCTGGGTAAGGTGCAGATCGAAATCTTCGAGAAAACCGTTGAACATCGTCTGGATCAACCGACTTTTATTACTGAATACCCAGCCGAAGTTTCTCCGTTGGCACGCCGTAGCGATACCGATCATCATGTTACCGATCGTTTTGAATTCTTTGTCGGTGGACGTGAAATTGCAAACGGTTTCTCCGAGCTGAATGATGCCGAAGATCAGGCTGAGCGTTTCCGCGCTCAGGTAAATGAAAAGGATGCTGGTGACGACGAAGCGATGCATTATGACGAAGATTACATTACTGCGCTGGAATACGGTTTGCCACCCACTGCCGGTGAAGGTATTGGTATCGATCGTCTGGTGATGCTGTTCACCGATTCGCCATCGATTCGTGATGTGTTATTGTTTCCGCACATGCGTCCCAGCAGCTAAGCGTAGCCGCTAAAGTTGATGAAGCAGACTGAGCTGGGTTTAGGCTGTGAGCTCCAGTCTGACGAGGTTCCGCTTGATAAGGCAGCGGCCGAAGATGTGGTCGCTAATGCCATGAAGTCGCTACCTTCTTCATGGCAGGCCCGTTTGGGCGAAGAGTTAGAAAAAGACTATATGCACGAGCTGCGTGCATTTTTGGTCAGTGAAAAGCAGGCGGGTAAAATACTTTATCCGCCGATGCCGCAACTGTTTAATGCCTTTGAGCTGACGCCCTTTGAACAAGTCAAAGTGGTGATTCTGGGGCAAGATCCTTACCACGGGCCGGGCCAAGCGCATGGCCTGTGTTTCTCTGTTCAAAAGGGTGTGCGTCCGCCACCTTCGCTGAAAAATATCTTCAAAGAAATTAATGCCGAACTTGGAATTGAGTCTGCCGATAACGGCTGTCTGACAACCTGGGCTGAGCAGGGCGTGTTGCTGCTGAATTCAGTGCTGACGGTTGAGAAGAGCAATGCAGGCTCGCATAAAGACAAGGGTTGGGAGTCTTTTACCGATCGTGTCATTACGGTGTTGAACGAGCAGCATGAAGGCCTGGTGTTTCTGTTGTGGGGTAAGTACGCACAGGACAAAGCATCGGTGATTGATCGCGCTCGCCATCAGGTATTAATGTCACCGCATCCGTCCCCCTTTTCTGCGCATCGCGGTTTTCTGGGTAACGGCCACTTTGTTGAAGCCAATGACTATTTACAGGCACAGGGAAAGACGCCCATCGACTGGCGCCTCCATTAATTCCGCTTAGTGTAATTCGGAATGGGTCTCGTTATGGATAATGCCGTCAATAAGATTAGCTTTGCTAAAGGGGTCTGTGGGGCTGCCGGTAAAAGGGCAAACGAACGAGTTATAAGGCGCGCACCACTTTTCGACGCGGGTAATGTCATCCTCCTCCAGCGCATAGCGCAAATCTTCGGCCAGCTCCACCGGCCATAATCCAAACTCCGGGTGCTCCTTGCCATTGCAACTGACGTAGGCCATATCGGCACCGTGGGCCTGAACGGCTGTCAGTAATTCCTTGACCATGGTTTCTGGGATCAGTGGTGAGCTGGTGGCAAAGGAGGCAATCCATTCGCATTCTGGCATATGTTCATGGGCCCATTCCATGGCGGTGAGAATGCCCGACAGTACGCCGGGGTGATCATTGATGGCGTCGGGCACGATTGGATAATCAATATCATGAAAACGGGTGGGATCACCGTTGGCGTTGAGGATTAGGTTGCTAACCTGGGGGCTGGCATGTTCAATAATATGATTGAGTATGGGTTTGCCCATGAGTTTTTTTAAGCAACGCTCGGTATGAGCGACTCGGCAGATAGAGGTGTTCGCTAACAGTACACCGAGAACCTGTGGTTGAGATTGTGTTTGCATTGTCTGACCTCTCTAATCTCTCATAACGTTATGAATGAGTTGAGTGGCGAGTCCCTGCCTTTGAAATTTTTCCGCGAATCGAGATAAAAGTATGGTTTATATTTTCCGCTTTGTGCAAGCTTTTATGGCGGGCTATTTGTAGGGCTAATCGGTTTATAAGTTTGGTAAATATGGCTGTATAAAATTAGCACTAGTGAAATTGCTAGATTACGAGTATTATTTCGAAGTTTTTTGCTGTGCCTCTTTCGCTTTTTGCATCTAGGCGCGCTGGCCCATAGTGGTCCGATAAAGATTCAACCCGACTCAAAATAGGTAGATTATAAACATGGCAACGATTATTGATGGTAAGGCTTTTGCGGCCA
>Ga0209395_1008023_pt1 | contig 10910 bp, 11 predicted proteins | sample GOMGulsemesocosm_3_FD_184635 | JGI IMG/M metagenome (GOLD analysis project Ga0209395, IMG submission 184635) | Methane-oxidizing microbial communities from mesocosms in the Gulf of Mexico - GOM9D Gulf of Mexico (SPAdes) (version 2) | ecosystem: Environmental > Aquatic > Marine > Cold seeps... | reverse complement strand
CTTTCCAAAAACTGGGCGTATAACATTGTTAGCCAAGTCGGTAACTACGGTGAGTCTTTTGAGCGGCATTTAGGGGCAAATACCCCGTTAAAATTGGAGCGCGGACTCAATGCGCTGTGGACAAAAGGGGGCATCCAGTACCCGATGCCTTTTAAGTAGATGAAATTGCTCTAGACAAAGCCCAGTTAAACTGGGCTTTTGTTCTTTTCTAAAAGCTAAATCTTGGCGCTTTAGTATGCGTTTGAAATATGCAGCTGATTTAAAGCTGAGGGACTCTGCCAATGGCATCTAAGCTTTCAGGTATGGTTTTCGCCCAGTGTGGGCAAGCGCGTACGCGCTCGAAGTAGGCGTTTAGATGAGGGAAAGGTGTCCAGTCGAAAGGGATTTGCTCTTTGAAAAACTCGACGTGAATCATCGAATAATCAGCAATGGTTATGTGCTCGCCGACGAGGTATTGGCGCGTTTGCATATGCTGATCTAATACCGCTGCAAATCTATTTAATTGATTTTTGCACCAATCTATAACGGCTTGATCCCCCTGAATATTCATGAAATTAGGTTTAGCTACTGCTTCCAGTGCCAGTGTACCAAAAGCTTGATTAAAGTGAGCTAGCTCCCAACACTGCCAGCGCACGATATCAGCGCGCAGCTTTGCATCAGCAGGAAATAAGCTATCATTTGCAGATTTATCAGCGAGATATTGATTGATAGCGTTTGACTCCCACAGCTTAAAATCGCCATCAACTAAAGCGGGTACCATCGCGTTAGGGTTTATCGCTTGGTAGCTAGGGCTTTGAGTATCGCCTTGAAATAAATCCAAATACTCGATATCTAGTGCAATGCCTGTATGGTGAGCAACGGCTAATACTTTGCGCGAATTGGGTGAGCCGACGATTGCGTATAGTTTCATATTTTTTATCCTTAAAAAATTAAGTTTATGCACAGCGTGTTTGGGCATCACCCAAACGATGACATGTTTAATAAAAACACTTGTTATTAACAAGTAAAACTTTAGTGATTTAGCTTGTTAATTGCAAGTGTTATTTTGATGGGTTAGAATTGCCATTATGGTTGATAAAAAAACACAACAATGGTCCGGTTGTCCGGTGCGCTTTGGCATGAGTCAATTTGGTGATAAATGGAGTTTCCTGATTATTCGCGACTTAATGTTTAAGGGTCGCAAGTACTATCACGAATTTCTCGAGGCAGGAGAGGGGATCTCGACCAATATATTGGCGGCTCGTCTGGCGGATCTAACCCAAAATGGCATTATAGATAAACAGCAAGATCCACTGAAAGGCTCTAGATTTATTTACACTTTAACAAACAAGGGTGTTGAATTAATGCCGATGATGTTGGCGATGATGGACTGGGCTGAAAAATATGATGAAGTTACAGAAGTACCTAAACCTTTTATTGATGCACTGCGTAATGATCACGAACAGTTAAAAATTGACATATTGGCAAACATAGCTCAATAATTGATCAGCGTGATTGTTGTTAGAATGCTGCTTGTTAATCGCTCAGCAATTATTTGTTAGCATTCACAGCTTAGCTTTATTGCCCTTAATTCTATTCATTGAACAATCGCCTCCCTCATTAAACTCAGCCCAAATACTGTCATGGCTGCTACCTTTTGCGGTGCTATCATCAGCATTAAGTTTTGTCTGTGAAGTGCAGAGATAGTCATCGCTATGCACTAGCAGATTGCTATGCAATCAACTAGCTAGCACCACATTGGGCGGATTTTCTATTTAAAAATTTAATTCTCGTCTGATTATCCTTAAAAATAATTTTGCATCTTTTTTTAAGATCGCTCGTCTTATAGATACATCCATTAGAAAAGAGCCGATTTGTATGATGAAAATAGTGAGTTTTAAAATATGCCCTTTTGTGCAGCGGGTAACCGCATTACTTGCGGCAAAAGACGTTCCTTACGAGATTGAATACATCAGTTTAAAGGATAAACCTCAATGGTTTATAGATGCATCCCCGAATGGTCAAGTACCCATATTAATAACCGACTCGGGTATTACTCTCTTTGAATCCGATGCCATCGTTGAATATTTAGATGAAGTGAGTCAACCCATTGAAGAAGGTTTAACCCCCGAGCAACGCGCTATTGATCGAGCCTGGAGTTATATGGCTGCAAAAAACTATTTGAGCCAGTGCAGTGCCATGCGCAGTGCCGATAGAGAGACGTTGGCTAAACGCACCGCTGCTTTGCAAAAAATATTTGCAAAAGTGGAGGCTGTTCTAGGCAAGGGACCCTATTTTAAAGGCGACCAGATCAGTAATGTAGACATTGCCTGGCTGCCTTTGCTGCACCGTGCTCACCTCATTAAAGTACATGCTGAGCATGATTTATTGGTGGGATTTCCCAAAGTACAAGCATGGCAGCAAGCAATCATGCACACCAGTATAGTTACACAGTCAGTGTCTGATGATTTTGAAAGTAAATTTACAGACTTTTACTTATCCCCGTCGACTTATCTAGGTACCGCTGGTGGTCGTTTAAATACTGACAATGAAAAGTGTCAGAGCGCGAGTTGCTGCTAAAACAATTGAGGCATCATTATGGGTGACGCTTAAAGAGGCAGAATAATCCAAATATCGGCAGTTTAAAATTACGATTGACGCCGAGATACTGCATCGTAGCAAGGCCTTATGTAATAATAATCCAGTGATGAATTAGCGGGTGGCTAATTCATCACTGGTCAATGCATTCTCCCTTTATAACTATTCTGAAAAGAAAGTTAAACGCAGCTCCGACCTGATCTATGCAGTATGAAATGCGATTGTTTTGCAGCTACATCTAGGTGATGTTTTTAGTAATTATTCGCTTAACTAAAATTAAGTTTTTAGATACCCAAAAAACAATAACTTAGCCCCATTTCCTGCTTTCAAACGATGCTCTTGAAGAGTCGATCAAAATTTGCACTTGCAATTAGTTAATATATTAACTAATATTATTTATATCGTTTTTTATATAAAAAATTATACAAATTTGGAGTGTATATACCTTGACCAAAATACAAACTCCCAGTGCACAGCAAGTGAGAAATCGTCTCAGTTTTGGATTGCATACCGCTTCGCGTTTAGTGAAACAAGCTTCGGTGGAGCAGTTAAAAGAACTGGAACTTTCACAGGCACAGTGGCGCGCGTTATCCGGTGTTTGCTCTGAACCGCAAGCGACATTACAGCAGCTAACGGCGTTTGCGCAAATCAGCCAACCGCTGCTCAGTACTGCCATTAAAGTACTGGAAGAGCGAGGGTTGGTGGAGCGCATAACCCCAGAGCGGGACAAACGCAGTAGCTTGATAATTGCCACCGCAGCTGGTGAGGAAGTCTATGCGCAAGCTTACGCAAAAATGCTCAACGTGGAAGCGCAGATCAACCGCATTTTAGGTCGGCGAGATAGTGAAAAGCTAAAAGCGCTGTTGGACGCTTTAGTGGCAGGGCTTGAGTAATAAGCCAAGATCACAGCTAGCGGTATAAGCGCCGCGTAACGGTTAGCGCAGCCCGCAAGTTGAAAAATTTAATTAAGGAGAGAGTAGTGAGTGAATACGTGGTAGGGAAGTCAATTGCGGAGGTACAGAAGCAGCTGAATGGACAGCAAATTAGTAAACTGTCATCCAATGAAAACCCTTTTGGTCCATCACCCAAAGCGTGTCGCGCGCTTGAGCAGAGCTTATTATCACTAAACCAGTACCCGGCACGCAGCGACATTTCAGTGACTCAAGCGCTGGCGGGCCATTTTGGGCGAGGGTTGAGCACAGCCAATTTTGTCACCGCCAATGGCGCGGTCGATTTGATCAATCTGTTGGAAAATAGCAACTTTGAAAGTAAGCAGAGTAACAGTGTGCTGATTTGCCCCCCCTGCTTTGGCTCCTACGCCGCCAGTGCCAAACTCAAAGGCGCCCAAGTGATCGAGCACTGGTTGAATCCTGATAATTTTGAGTTAGCGCTCAGCGGTTTATCCGAAGCAATTACTGCAGACACAAGATTGCTGTACTTGTGTAATCCCAACAACCCAACCGGCAGCTATTTTGATCAGGCAAGTTTGTTGCAAGTATTAGAGCTACTCCCCGAGCATGTGACTTTGGTTTACGACGAAGTTTACTATCATTACGCCACCGAGTTTACTTTGCCTGATGCCATCGGCTGTGTCTTAGCGGATAAAAATATTGTCATTCTGCACAGTTTTTCCAAAGCTTATGGCTTGGCAGGCATGCGCATGGGCTACGCTATTGGCAGCGAAAACAACATTGCCAAACTGCGTGCACACAAGCTTAGTTTTCAAAATGACAGTTTGTCTCTGACGGCGATGGAAGCGGCGCTGAGTGACCGAGAATTCCTCGCTAAAACGGTGCACAACAATACCGAACAGCGCGCTTGGGTCTATCATCAGTTAGATAAACTGGCTTTACAGCACTATCCCAGCCAGGCCAATTTCATCTGTTTTAAGGTCCCTGATGGGATAAGTGCAGCACAGCTAACTGAACAACTACTCAATTGTGGGGTGATGGTGCGACCTGCATTTTACCTACCCAATCACATTCGGGTGAGTATTGGCCTGCCCGCTGACAATCAACATTTTATTCATGCCATTGGCAACATACTAAAAAACATCGTCACAGAGGGTAAATGATGCAGCAGTTAACAGGAGGTGAAGCTGCCGTTAAAAGCTTACATGCCCATAATGTAAAAACCCTTTTTTGTATTCCAGGGGTGCAAAACGATTGGTTTTTCAACGCTCTATACGATGGCGGTGAAGGTATTCGGGTGATTCATACACGTCACGAGCAAGGTGCAGCTTACATGGCATTAGGTTTCGCACAGGCCAGTGGTGATGTGGCAATGTTTAATGTCGTGCCCGGACCTGGTTTATTGAATGCCAGTGCTGCGCTGGCGACCGCGTATGCGCTCAACGCCAAGGTGTTTTGTTTAACTGGACAAATTCCCTCGGCCAGTATCGGCAAAGAGCAGGGGGTCTTGCACGAAATTAACGATCAGCTAGCGATATTGAAGTCACTGACTAAATATGCTGATAGGGCCTACAGTGCTGATCAAATCCCTAAAATGATCAACGAGGGATATCGGCAAATGCACTCGGGGAACCCAAGGCCGGTGGCGCTTGAAATCCCCATGGATGTATTGCAGGCCACAGGGACGGTGGATTTCCCTGAGCCGGATACCAACTACGACATGCCCCCTATCGATGCAGCACAGATAGCAGCTGCGGCCAAGATGCTGGCACAGGCGCAGCGACCGATGATTTTTGTCGGCTCAGGCGCTCAGGGGGTGAGCAAACAGATTACTCAATTGGCGAAACTGCTGCAGGCGCCGGTGGTGGGGTATCGCACTGGTAAAGGGATATTAGATGCCAGACATTACCTCTCGTTGCAGCAACCGGCAGCTAAAGAGTACTGGATGCAATCAGACCTGATTCTCGCAGTGGGTACTAACATGCGGGTGCCCGCACAAAAGTGGTCGAAAGCGCATTTGCCGCCAGTGATTAGAATTGACGTCGATCCACGCAGTCATCAAAAGTTTATCAAACCTATGCTGGCACTCACCGCACAGGCGGAGCAAGCGCTGCCACAATTGTTGCAAAAGCTGGCTCCCTACAATATTTCCCCGCCTTCCAGAGAGCGGGAGATGTTAGATATCCGCGCGGCCTGGGATGAAAAAGTGAGCGTGCTTGATCCGCAAATTAGCTACTTAAAGATTATCCGTGAAGCACTGGGAGAGGACGGCATTTTTGTTGATGAACTCACTCAAATTGGTTTTGCCAGTCGCATAGCCTATCCGGTGTATAAACCGCGCACTTATATTACCACTGGTTATCAAGGTACTTTAGGTTACGGCTTTCAAACCGCCTTGGGCGCTAAAGTTGCCCGCCCCGATGTGCCGGTGATTTCGGTCTGTGGTGACGGCGGCTTTATGTTTGGGGTGCAAGAGTTAGCGACGGCGGTACAGCACAAAATTGCGCTTTGTGTACTGCTGTTTAACAACAATCAGTACGGCAATGTGCAAGAGATGCAAAAAAATGATTACGGTGGGCGGGTGATTGCCACCGATTTACACAACCCTGATTTTGTGGCAATGGCGCAAGCTTTTGGCGCGCAAGCGATGTGTGTACATAGTTTTGATGAACTTCGCGAAGCGATTCAAAAAAGCCAGGACGTCGATGTTCCTACTGTTATTGAAATACCTGTTGGTGATATGCCCAGCGTTAATCAATTTAGATAATTGGAGGTATGGTAATGAATAGCGAATTAATCTTAGACAAAGCTAGCGATCTCTACCAATGTTTTGCGCAGGCGTTAGACAAGCGCATGGTGTTTTTTAGCGGGCTTTCTGGGGTCGGTAAAAGCCTGTATATCCAGCAGTTTGCAAAAATGGCGGCAAATTCAGGGCGCACTGTGCACCTATTGCAGTGGGATGTCACTAGAGAGGCATTTCAAAGCGAGCAGATATTGGCGAAATACCCAGAAGTAGACGGAGTGACGCACAGCGTGATACGCAAAGCTGTGGGCTTATGGGCACGCCAAGGCATTTTGCAATGGCATCAGCGCTATGCAGATAGCCGGCATATATTGATTGCAGAGTTACCCTTAATTGGTAACCGTCTGATTGAATTAGTACAACAACACAACGATCCTGTAGAGCGTTTATTAGCCAGTGATCAGGCGCAGTTTTTTATTCCAGTCCCCTCAGAATCAGTGCGCGCACATATTATTGGTTGTCGCACAGCAACTATCGACAAGCCCGAGCACGCACGTGAGGCCGCGGATGCCCCAGTGAGTGTGGTAAACAGTATGTGGCAACAAGTACGCGAATTAGCAGAAAAGCAAGGTATGAGCGTTGCAGACAAGGGTTACGATCCGCACTTGTATGCAAAGGTTTATCAACACTTGTTAGTGCACCGCAATGCAAAGTCGATCTTGATTGAGCAAATATTACCAACGCAAGATTCCGTTTACGAATTAGAGGCCATTGCCTCCGAGCTATTTGCCACGCCTACTCAGGCCGCTGAAATATTTACCCAGCTTGAGTCGCAATACTCACTGGCACAGATCGAGATAATGGTTAATAACTGGTATCAAATACAATGAGTGAAAATAATTTGCAGCACAGTGTCGCTAAGGCACTGGTGCTTGATTTTGGCAGCGTTATATCCTTGACCATGTTTGAAACCCATGCGCAAACCGAGCGTGAATTGGGTTTGCAACCCGGTACGTTAACGTGGATGGGCCCCTTTGACCCAGCATCTGATCCCCTGTGGCGCGATATGGAAGCCGGCTTGATTAGCCAGCGTGATTACTGGCTGGCACGGGCTAAAGAAGTGGGACAGCTAGTCGGTGAAAACTGGACCACTATGGTCGATTTTGTGCGCCGCGCTCGCGGTGAAAACCCGATGTCAATTATGCGTCAAGAGATGATAACACTCATGTATGAAACGCATAATAGTGGCCAAAAAGTGGCGATTTTGTCCAATGAACTCGATTTGTTTTTTGGTGAGGATATCCGTGGCAAGTTGCCCTTCCTAGACATTGTCGATGTGATTGTCGATGCGACTTATACCCAGATCCTAAAACCTGATCCACAAGCTTATCAGCTGTGTTTGGACGAGCTGCAGTTAGCCGCGCACGAATGTGTCTTTATTGATGATCAGTTGATTAATACACAAGGCGCTTGTGATGTCGGGATGTTGGCTTTGCAGTTGGATGTCTTTAAACCGCAACTTTGTATAGAGCAGGCCAGAGTGATGCTGGGTATAACAGGTAGAGGTAAAAAATGTTAGAGCAAAGCGAAATAGATCGGTTGCGCGAACCAACGGTGCCGGCACAGTACAATTTGATCAACAACAAAAAAACCGATGGGCTGCAAGGGCAGCGTTTAGCTGTACAAAGCCCTATTGATGGCAAGGTCTTTAGCTCGATAGTGGCATCGGATAAAGAGGATGTTGATATAGCTGTGCGTGCAGCGCGTGCGGCCTTCAACGATGGATCCTGGGCAAACTCAGCGCCGGCATATCGCGCGAAAGTGATGCGCAAATGGGCAATGCTGATCGAGCAGCAGGCATTGGAAATAGCGGTGTTAGGGGTGCGCGATAACGGCACTGATATTCGCACTGCGCTTAAAGGCGAACCACAAAGTTGCGCAGCCACGATCCGCTATTACGCAGAGGCGGCGGATAAGCTCTACGGTGAAATAGCCCCTACTGCTGATACGACACTAGGTTTGATTCATCGCGAGGCAGTGGGTGTGGTCGGCTTAATAGTCCCCTGGAACTTTCCCTTGATGATTGGCGCTTGGAAATTGGGACCCGCACTGGCCGCCGGAAATTCTGTGGTATTAAAGCCCTCGGAAAGCGCCTCGCTGACATTGTTGAAAATCGCTGAGTTAGCGGTGCAGGCCGGTATGCCGGCTGGAGTGCTCAATGTAGTGACAGGGTTGGGTGAGCAGTGTGGCAAAGCACTGGGCTTGCACATGGATGTCGATGTTTTAGCCTTTACAGGTTCTGGTGGAGTTGGGCGCTGTTTGATGGAATACGCTGCGCAATCCAATATGAAGCGACTGTATTTAGAGCTTGGCGGAAAATCAGCCAATATCATTTTTGCCGATGCGGCCAATCTTGAGCGAGTCGCCAAGGAAACAGCGGCCTCTATCTTTAGAAATTCAGGACAAGTGTGTGTTGCAGCCTCTAGAGTAATAGTGCAAGAGAGCATTAAAGAGCAGCTCATCGAAAAAGTACTTACTTACGCTAAAGAGCTGAGTGTTGGCGACCCGCTGGATATGTGCAACAACACTGGCAGTATTGCTAACGAGGCGCAATTGCAGGTGATCGATCAAAAGGTTAAACAGGGGTTGGCTGAGGGCGCAAAGTTGTTACTCGGCGGTGAAAAAATATTGCAGCAAAGCGGCGGATATTACTACGCCCCGACAATCTTTAGTGAGGTCACCCCAAAGATGTCACTGGCGCAAGAGGAAATATTTGGACCGGTACTCTCTATACTCAGCTTCGAGACGATGGAGCAGGCGATAGAGATAGCCAATAGTACGGTTTATGGTTTATCAAGCGTGGTCTGGACAGCCAATTTGTCGCGTGCTCATAAAATGGTAAAAGCGCTCAATGCGGGGGTGGTGCAAGTCAATTGCTATAGCGGCGCCGATCAAACGGTACCGTTAGGCGGAGTAAAGCAATCGGGTAATGGCGTCGATAGATCACTGCATGCAATTGATAAATATATTAATCTAAAAACCGCGTGGATATCCTTAGATCCACAGTAAATGATCATTTCAAAAAGAGTAGTGAATAGACACTTGCATCTGTGTAAACAGCTCTTTAGAAAATCCCCAGCGCTAGCCATAGCCGGTGGATTCAGTGCTGGCAAAGTCCTACTCATTAGCTACATTGAAGTGGGCTGGTGGGATTAGCGGGCTGTTGAAATAAATATGCAAGACGTTAGAAAATCAGCGAGAAAAACTACAGAGAATGTTCTACCAGTGCAGTGAAGGGCAATTCAGCGCAGAAAAACTGCACTGGATTGCCGAGGACGGTGATCCAAATACTGCCGTGGTTGATGATTCCAGGCTATTTGATATCAGGGTAATAGGGCGTAGGATGTGCTCAACAACCCCGACCATTTAGACCTAGACCCCAATCGCATCGCTTTAGATAGCGGGCGCCCTGTGTTAGTGGCCTCCAAAGACCAGGCGCTGGAAAGCTTCAATGATCAGGCCATTATTGCTTGGGATGGTCGCAGAACCACCGCGCGTGCGCTTTCAGATGCGATGAATATCCTAGAGACTAAAAAATGGTGACGATTGTGAGCGTAGAAATCGGTACAAAGAGCCACCAATTAACCGGTATTAACTTAGCTGATATTCGAAAACGCCATGGTATTGCCTTACGCACTGTTGCCCTGAAGGCGAGAAAAGAGGGGGAGTGTTGAGAGTTTGATGATCAATTATTTAAATAGTGTTAAACCAACTTTGCTAGTGATGGGGGCTATGAGCACAGTAAGTTTAGAAGACGTGATTCGGTATCGCTGTATAGTCGGATTTTTAAGAAAACCACTATAACAGTGTTCATGTCTTATTAAAGAGTGAGGATTTTGTTGTAAGTTATTTTCTCAAATAAAATGACTCTTACCCATTGATAATGGGCTTTGAGACTGCAGATTCTGTGCAGTTTCGCCTGCGGCGAGTTCATTTCTTTTTGCGAAAAAAACAGAACCAAAGAAAAATTCGCCCGTACGATTACCGAAAGACTCCTGCGCTATTAGCGAAATTGTCGGCCGTTCAGATGGGCCGTCCATGGCCCAACTTCACTTTCCGAGACATCCTGTCTCTCCACTCGACAATTTAGCTGATAGCTTTGGCGGTAATCCAAGGGGGGCGGCGGCTGGTTAGCTGAGTTCGTATTGGGTATTTGCTCTGGGAAAATGATTATCAGGTCTTGTATTTATACGGTCAACGAAGCAAAGGCCCGAATAGCAAAAAAGACTGCTAATAACTGAGACCGTCAATTGCAACTCACTGATTGACGCCAGTTCATCAGTTTGGACAACCGAAGGCGTTGAACCAGCCTTACCAATCAGATCTTCAAAGCTCTAATGAATGGGCAGGATGGACACGCAGCGCATGCCAGTTATGAATGTGTTGGCGCAGTGGTTTTAACTGATATCTAATGAATGATGGACCTTAAAGCGCTTGCTCGGCCTAAAACTAAAAAAGGGCTTACTGGTTAAAGTATGCCCTTTAAGTGACTACGAGTAATTACTCATAGTGTTTTTTTATGCCCAGATATTAACCGGGCTGTAGCAATCTATTAGATAGCGACAATGTTCTCAGCTTGTGGGCCTTTCTGGCCTTGAGTGACAACAAACTCAACGCGC
>Ga0209395_1008021_pt1 | contig 10911 bp, 10 predicted proteins | sample GOMGulsemesocosm_3_FD_184635 | JGI IMG/M metagenome (GOLD analysis project Ga0209395, IMG submission 184635) | Methane-oxidizing microbial communities from mesocosms in the Gulf of Mexico - GOM9D Gulf of Mexico (SPAdes) (version 2) | ecosystem: Environmental > Aquatic > Marine > Cold seeps... | reverse complement strand
ATTACAAATGCTTACATTTTTTTGCCTGTATTTCTTAACTTAGAAGATATGATACCTATCCATCTTGTTAGTATTGAAAGCTGTTGTTTAAGATCTTGCTGCTGATACATTACTAAAATCATCGAGATCACAGAATATGGACTAAATTTTTAAAGCGAGCACCTGCTATAGAATGTTTTTGGTCGAAAGCTAGTTTTAGTTCAGTTTCGCCCCAAGTTCAAGCTAATAAATTTTAATATAGGAATAGGTAAAATGAAAATCAAGACCAAACAGTTCAAAAATAATCTTGCTTTAGGTTTGATAGCTATGGCTTTGACAGGTTGTGGTGGCAGTGGTGGTGGTTCTACGACTACAGTTACACCCGCTGAGCCACAGAAACCATATAAGCCAGAACATGCCATTAACCTTGATATTCTAAATTTAAATGATGGAGGTAATGTCGACACGGAGAAGGTTGAAAACACAGCCAGGTTAGTATCAGCTTTTTATGATCAGGTTATAAACAATATCTTTTCCGATCTTAATCTTCCAGAAGATCCAAGTATAGATAACCTAAGAAACTATATGGCAGGAAAAACTAACGATAGCCAAGATGCTTTATTCAGAAGTTACGTTATAAATAATACTTCCGTCCATATTGTAATGAAAAAAAATAGCCCAACAAATTTAGCCTCTAAGGATATTTTTGAAGATCAATCTAATCAGCTTGGTGATCGTTACTATGGTTTAGGTGGTTTTGTTTCGTTTGATAATGAAATGACATGTCTACTGATGCTTACGGGTGGTCACGAAAGTTTAAGATGTGGTAATGGAAGCTCAGCGATGGAACTTACTTATCGAAAACGACCATATGTGAATGATTTTGATTTAAAAATAAATGATTCAAGCTTTTCTTTTCCTAAAACCTCTGTCGAGTTTGATCCTAATACTCGTTCAGTTACCCTAAATACTAACAAAAAAGCAGCCTTGAATAGCGATAAGACCCTTAGTTGGGAACCTTAGCACTAGGATTTTGATATAATAACGCCTCCCATGTGGAGGTGTTTTTCGTTACTGAGCTCGTTAAAAAACCTTTATTAAAACCCAGAGTATTGCAGTCTGATATTTTGAAATAAAAGCGATTCCAATTTGTCCTTAAGTTGATATTTTTAGTCCTCATGTTATTACTAAGCCATTCCTATGTCCTATATACTTTACTAAGTCTCACAGGATCAATTATAAAAGCTAATCACACTTATTGGTTGAATCTATATTTAGAAAAGGTCGTATATGTATAAAAAACTTAGTTTAATTTTATGTGTTTTTGTATCACTCTTATTAGGAGGATGTGGAAGTGATCATGGGAATAGTAAAAATGATCCAGTGTTAGAAGACATAAAAATCACACCTCCTGCTATAACTATTCCTAAGGGAGCTTCTCTACCATTAAAGGCGACAGGGTATTATAGTGATGGTACAACAGCAGATATTACTCAATCTGTAGAATGGAATGTTAATGACGATGGGAAGGATATTATTAAGGTAGATAAGCTTCTTTATAATATCGTATCGGTAAAGGGGATCACTTCTGGTGACGCTGTTATCTCGGCAACAATGAATCGAACAGTAAGTTCTGAAGTAGCTCTAAAAGTTACTGATGCTAAATTAGTGCAATTAGAAATAAAGCAAGCATCTGTAGATGCCGATGCTAACATCGTTTTCCTTAATATACCTAAAACATATGAAGTTTTATTACATGCTATCGGAAAATATGATGATGGCAGTAATCTTGATCTTACTCCATATGTCACGTGGAAATCTGACAGCCCGAATGTTATTAATTTTGATAAGAATCTTTATAGTAGTTATTTAGTAGCAAGTGGAGAAGAGGTTGGTCACACAACTATGCGTGCTAAGTTTGAGGAAATTAGCTCATTTGTTTCTGTTGACATCACTGGTACTGAATTGACGAATATTAGAATTGAGCAACTGGGTTCATCAAACCATGATATTTCCGTAGCGGTAGGAAACACAGCCATATTAGCTGCAGTTGGTACATTTCAAGATGGTACTAGTCTTATTTTATCTAATAAAAAGCTCGCATGGAGCATCGATGATCAAGCTATAGCCGGAAGCTATAACTGGGGTCGTTATTTTCTTTTAACTGGGAAAACTGCAGGTAAAACTTTTATTAATGTAACACGTGATCAGATCAAAGATACACGAATCTTAACCGTGACTAATGCTGGTCTAGAAAAATTAGAGATTACTTCTGGTGGTAAAGAAGTGACATCTATGTCTATAACTGCTGGGGACGAGACACTATTGAGGGTCCGTGCGACATATGATGATGGAACTACTAGGCCTGTGTCTTTTTCTTCTTCACTTTATGTAGATAATCCTGATGCCGCCTATACAAGACAGCCAGTAGATGACTATTTTGAATTAATAGGAGTTAAAGCAGGCTCTACTACGAATCTTCTCGCAACATTCGGTGGTTTAAGCACTCCAACAGTAAGAATCGAAGTGGAAGAAAGAGAACAAGAATTTTCGGGTATAGAGATCACACCTAATGAAGCCATGTTATTTTTTGACAACACTCCATACATACAACCAACCGCGATAGGAATAAAAAGTAATGGTACTAAGATTGATATTTCAGATAGAGTCGAGTGGGTTTCTGAAAACCCAGAGATAGTGGATATGCATGGCGGTTATCTCTGGCCTAGTTCTACTAATTTTGGAACAACAACGGTCACAGCAAAAGCGGGGGATATAGTCAGTATTAATCCAATGACAGTTACTGTGGTATTGCCCAGAAATTAACTAGTCTCAGATAAGTTAAGCCATTGCTATTAGCCATTCTTTTCTGAATTGGTAATAGCGATGGTTATTTTGACCTGTCTTGTCTACGCATTTTTTTTGACTCTTTATCGCACTCTTCCAAATGTTGCCAAAACTGTTTATTCTTTTTAAGTAAATCAACCCATAAATGTTTAAACATATTCGCACCTTTGTTGAATTGTATCCATGCATACAAAGCGTTGTTGATTTGTATTTACGTGTACAAAGTATTGTTGAATTGCATCTATGTGTATGAAGTGTAGTAAAGTTATGCGTTTATGTGGGAAAATATTGAAAGGGAGCTATTAACTTAATCATCAGTCCAACCTTTATACCCAAGACGTTTTTTAATTACTCTGATAGGATAAATAGGAAGGACTTTTTAGTTTGGCGTTAACTTACATTTCCAAGTCTATAACGCTGATAATATCATCTTTATTAATGATACCTAAATAACGGCTATCGTTAGCAACATCTCGATTGTCACCTAAAACGATGTACTCATCATTTTTCAAATGCCATTCCCAACTATCATTTCGAATATCGAGAGGTACTATCTTTTGATTGAGAAGTTGAATGTTATAGCCAGTCTGCTTACCTTCCGAAAAGATAGTGTTATCATTAGTGCTATAAAGAGAATTCTTCTCTAAGCACTTTGAATTAATACATAGATTGTTATCAATGTAAGTTATGTAGTCGCCTGGTAAGCCTATTAACCGTGCTATGAACGCATTATCTTTCGACTTAAATAGCACAGACACAATATCGAATCGTTGTGGTTCTCTAAACTTATCAGCACCAATAATATCACCTACTTGAATAGTCGGTAGCATTGATGACGAAGGTATTTCGTAATATTCATAACGAATATAAGTATATATAAACGTGGCAAATAAAATCCCCACAATAAAGCTTATTACTTTTTTTTTCATAATATAGTTTCTTTGAATTACAGATTTATTTTTCGTAATATATATTATCTATAAATATTTTGATGTAAGTGATTGTCAACTATGTAACATTTCTCTTGAACAGATAACTTCAACAATCAAACTGAAGTAACTAAATCTGTTGTTGGATAGGAATATAATTAAACAACACTTTGTATATATAGATATAATTCAATAAAAGGTGCGAATATGTTTAAACGCGTATTGGGTGGGTTACTAAAAAAGAATAAACAGTTTTGGTAATATTTGGCAACATTTGGAAGAGTGCAATAAAGAGTCAAAAAATGCGAAAAGAAGGCCAGTTAAGGAGTTAACCCTGTATATGGGTTAACTCTATCGAATTAAAAAAAGCTACGTAACGTCCATAGCCTATGATTTGTTTTTATAATGGCCTGCTTTAAGTTTAATCTTTTTTCCACAGTGATTACACTTATAAATACTGCCATAAAATAATTTTTCAAACCAGTTTCGATTCACTTTTCTCATTGTTGAGTCTTTACAGCACTTCATGATTACTTTCCTGTAGAATATATCTAAACACATCAGGATTAATGCTAGCGCTAACATTAATGAAAATGACAGTTATTATCAAGCGTGGTTTTGTAAGAAATTGTAAGTAAATTAGGTGGTTATTCAGTTAAGTGGGGGTTTATATGTATAGCGATAGCTTTTGGTTATAAGGTTTTTATTAATTGGTGACCGTGTGGTCAGTATATGGACGTTATTAAATTTAAATTGTTACATTTCAGATTCTTATAGGTAAATAAAAGCCTCCATAGGGAGGCCTTTAATTACATGTTTTTCAACAAGTTAAAATACGCTTGTATCTTGGAACAAGCCTACTTTAAGATCTTTTGCAGTATAAATTACTTTACCATCTACAAGCATTTCAGCGTCAGCAATACCCATTACCAAACGACGAAGTACAACACGCTTCATGACAATTTTATAAGTCACTTTTTTATTTGTTGGTAATACTTGACCTGTGAATTTAACTTCACCTACACCCAGTGCACGTCCTTTACCTTTAGCGCCATTCCAACCTAGGAAGAAGCCAACTAATTGCCACATTGCATCTAGGCCTAAGCAGCCTGGCATAACAGGATCACTGTCGAAGTGACAGTCGAAAAACCATAAATCAGGAGTAATATCGAGTTCTGCAATGATTTCGCCTTTACCGAATTCACCGCTTGTACTATCAATGTTTAGAATGCGATCCATCATTAGCATATTGTCTTTTGGAAGACGAATCTCAGAATCAAATAACTCACCGTTACCACATTTAACTAAATCTTCTTTATCGAAGCTGTTACGCTCTGTTGCTGACATAGGTACCACTTGAACCTCTAATTCATTTATCATAATAATATCCTTGTTATTTCGGAGCTATCTTAGCGTACATATGTACGCCTAACAAGTCCAATCAGTTGTTACGTCCCTGTTTAAAGGTTATTCTAGCGTACAATTGTTTAAGTTTGGTTACAAAAACAGATTCATCGTCTTCTAATTTTTCATCAATCTCTTCGGCGAGTTTCTGAATTATACTATAGATCCCTTCATCTTCATCAAGGTCACCAGCTTTGATATCCATTAACAGCTCTATGGCTTGGTCAATGTGCGTAATAGGATAGATTGCCAGTTGATTATCGTTCACTGCTGTTATGAGCTTATCACTTAAATTCAAATTTACAATATTAGCCGCAGGAATCAAAACGCCCATATTGGTTTGTCCGTTCAATTCACAGATACGCAGGAAACCTTCCAGCTTTTCGTTAATCCCACCAACTGCAAGCACAGTACCAAATTGGTCGATTGCACCGGTAACAGCGAGGTGTTGCGCAATCGGCTTCTGCGCGAGTACAGATAGTAATGCGCAGGTACCAGCTAATGCGGCGCTATCACCATCAATTTCGCCATAGGATTGTTCAAAGACTAAATTGGCACTAATAGGAAGTGGCATTGGTTTAGCAAACGTGTGTGTAAAAAAGCCCTGAATAATCATCATAGATTTAGCATGTATATTACCCGCTAACTCGGCTTTGCGTTCAACGTCTGAGATATCACCGTCACCATTTAAATGTCCTGTTGCTGTAATACGAATAGGTTCACCAAAGCTTTCAGGGTGACCATCTATCTCAAGAACAGATAAACCGTTTATTTGACCTATTCTAGCGCCATTGGTTTCTAAGATAACTTGTTTTTCGATAATACCTTCGTTACTCAGTCTAATGTGCGAATTTAACGCTTCATGTTGCAGTATTAACACGGTATTTAAGGTATCACGGTCAATCATGTCTAACTTTTGTTCAGAGGCAACATGATGGCAATAGCTCAACAATGTCATTAATTTTGATTCATTTAAGCTAAGGTAGTTATTATGTTCACACCAACGACTGCTTAGTTGAAGTAGACGTGTTAGCCCACTTGAAGACAAGGGAAGTAACTGAGACTCAGTAATTAATGATTTAATATAACCGATGTATTTTTCGATATTTTGATCTGTGACATTAAACTCAGCAGGAAAGTCGATAAATGAATTTGTAATACTCGTCAGTTCTCTATCACCTTCAGCTAATTGGCTAATGGCAAGTCGGTCACCGAGTAAAATGACTTTTACATCGATTGGCGCTGGATCTGGTTTTAATTCTGTTTGTACTGCTTGGTTACTTGAGCGCCAATCCAATTTACCTTGTTTGATTACTGCTTTTAATTGAAACCATAGGTCAGGATTGTTAATTAACTCATCAATCTTGATTAGGATATAACCACCATGCGCTTGGTGTATTAGTCCTGGCGTTAATTGAGCGACATTACTGCTGTAACTGCCGTTTGTATAAAGCGTGTCTTGATTACCAAATAAAGTAGTTTGGGTAAGGTTATTTGCATCAACGAGATTCGGTGTTGCAGTCTCGCCATTGGTAATGATTTTAAATGCCTGTTCAACATTAAACTCATTGAGGTTCAATAACAGCGGAACAAGACTCGGGTAGGGCTTAATGATACACGAGTTTAACTGTTCGTCCGCACATTTACCTGTCGTAATAATGTTGTCAATAACTTGCTTGAACAAGACTGTTTTGTCTCGCCAAATTTCAAACGCATGTGCACGTCCTATTTTTGTTACATCTTCGATATAACAAATGGATTTAGCACGTTTAGTCGACATAGAGGACAACATATCTGAAAAGGATTTAGTATGTTCAAAGCCTTCAAAATCGGTTGCTACAAGTAGTTTAGCGCTTACTGTATTGTGGAATAATGTGAAGAGTCGATTATTTTGAGGATATAACTGGTCTCGCTTTACTGTATCAAACTCATCGAGTTTACAGCGCGAACCTAGATCAAAGGCAGGGACTAATTTATCAGCAACAATTTTCTCAATTAACAAGGCTATCACTCATTGGAAGGTAGATAGTTAAATTATATGAGATTGTCGTATAAACAGATAGGATTATTCACATGTTGTCATGAATTGATGGTTTAAAGCGGAATTAATAACCAGAACTGACGGTGTTAACAAAAATGGTCATCATTTTATAAGTGGTTATATTTACGATTATAGTCCAAAACTAACCCCATAAAATGTGTATAAGCTGATACACATTAGGGGTTAGCAGGACGCTTGATTAATGTTCTCTGATTACCACATTAGGTCATCAGGGATCTGGAAATCAGCATATGGGTCGTCTTCTTCAACTTCCGTTGCGGTGTTTTCATTCAGTACCAGTACGTATGCTTCATCAACGGCTCTAATTTTGTCGATAGCAATACTCGGCATAACATAAGACTTACCTTCAAGCACACATAAGCCAATTTGACCTTTGGTTAATGCGTTATAGCTTGGTTGATCGACAGATAGTGTCTTAACCTTGTTATCAAGCACGTAGTTAAACGACAACTCACCAGCGAAATCGGTGATGTGAAGTTGTTGAATCATTTGCTTCACTTTACCATGCTCGGACTTAAGCTCAATTTTTTCTTGGATCACTTTATTTCGATCTGCATCTAACTGTGCTTGAGCTTCTTTTTGGGCTTTAATATCATCTTGTAGGCTCGTGTCTGCACTTGCCTGATTTTTGCGTACGGCTTTATTTTTCTTGTTTTTTTCTTTGCGGATTTTTTTCGCTTTTTTCTCATCGCCTAAACCGGCCTTTAAAAGCTGTTCTTGTAGTGATGCCATGGTTATGAATTCCTGTAGTTTTCGTTTATGCGCGGATCATAGCAGTGTTAACTTTAATTCGCTAGATCCAAACACGGATAGACATTGTCATTGATTTTAGTGATCAAAAAAGGCGGTGATTAGCCGCCTTTTTAATATCAAATTAGGTAGTAAGCGTGTTTATTGCTCGATACCTGTAATTAACCATGGTGCATTTTCTTGTGTCAGGTTACGTTCTAAATGCCACACTTCGTTGATGTCTGCTTCTACATCTTCATGGCTATCACGGTAGCGACCACTAAATTTAACACTTACTTGCGAAAGTGATGCTGTAGATTCTGCACGAACTAACTCTGCGTCAAGGAACATTACTTCTGTATGTTGCTCGCCTTCAAGTTCTTTACGTTGTACACGTAATTCGTTGTATAGCTCGATGGATACGTATTCTTGGATTGTTTCTAAATCATTTTCATTCCAAGCTTTCTGTAGTGTTTTATAATGACTACGCGCACCTGTTAAGAAATTCGTTAGATCAAAGTCTGCAGGTAGGTTAAATGGCACCTCATTGCTTGAACCAGAAAAACCGCCTTGGCTTGCAGTGTTAAACGTTGCATCCGTTGGCGCTTCTTGTCTAAATGCTGGCCCCGATGCTGTTTGCGGTGAGCCTTGTTGCGATGCTGCTTTTGCGCGCATCATGCCTTTGAATAGGCGGAATAATAAGAAGGCAACACCGGCCATGATAATCATGTCCATGAATTGGAAACCTTCAAAAGCACCACCAAACATTGATGCGATTAAGCCACCAACGAGTAGGCCGCCTAGCATACCGCCTAGCATGCCTTTTTTGCTCATTCCTTGTTTAGCAGGTGTAGCAGCCGCAGGTGTTTGTTTTTGTGGTGCTGTCTTGTAGCTCTTGCCAAAAGACTTACTACCACCGAATTTTTTAGCGTGTACTTCAGGCGCCGCTAATGAGAAAGCGAATACCATCATTAGAACAGTTAAAATATTTTTCATTATATCCCTTCAATTAATACAAATGTCGTACGCGTATTTTACGTAACTGCATCATAGCAATGGTGTCGCGGGCGTCAATTGCCTTTGGTTACTATTTACACTAGTTGACATAAAATGTCGGTAAAATTATTTTATTTAATTAATAAAGTGATCTGTGTGGGGTTTATTTATTCTGGATATAGAATACTTGGTTATAATAAAAAGGAGTGGAACACTCATTACAATGAATATATAGCGAATAGTATGAAAGCAAATTTGAGAGAGATGAATTTTGATACTAGCGAAAATAATAGTAATGGTCGGTTTATCGGTCTCATTAGGTGTATATGCTAATGAGACCGATATCAAAACGACAACCCCCGAGATTAAACCCTTTGTAGTTGGTGGTGGTGATGGGAAAGCATCAGAATTACCCTGGCAGGTATATCTAGAGATAGAAAAGGGCGGTACCACCTATGCTTGTGGTGGTACGTTAGTGACTGATAGGTGGGTTGTCACCGCTGCTCATTGCATAAATAGATTTGAGAGTAGTTCAGTGTTTAGTCCTGTTCATGCAGACCAACTCACCGTTTACTCCGGTGGGATAGATCGGTCATTGAAGGATGACATGTCGAATAATAGTGTTATACAGGTCGTTGCTAATCCACTATATGATCATTCAACTCACACTGGGGATATCGCGTTACTTCAATTATCTAAACCTGTAGAGCTACCTGCACAAGCAATTAGGTTAATGGACGACGCATTGCAAGTGGATGCGGACTTAGAATTTGATCATGGCGTTAGGAATAATGTGGTCTTATCCGGTTGGGGACGTACATCCACCGATGGTATAAAAAGTACGAACATTTTGCAAAAAATAGTGCTTGATGGCACCGATGATGATAGCTGCGCTCTCGCTTGGGGCTGGTCGGGTTTTGAAACAAGTTTTATTTGTGCAAACGCATATAATAAAGGCTCTTGCAGTGGCGATTCTGGCGGTCCGCTCATATGGCAAGATAAAAATGCGATAAGCGATAATGATCGAGGTTACCGATTAGCAGGTGTCGTAAGCTTTGGTAATGCACAACAATGTGCTTTAAATTCATTACCTGATGTTTACACCCAAGTTAGCAGCGTTTATGACTGGATTGTAGATGAAATTAACAAAACGTGTGTATATACAGAACCGGAGTCTTCTTTTACACAAGATATATTTATGGTTGAAGCGGCACCGCTGCTACAAAGTAAACAAGGTGGCGGGATAGGTTATTCATTTCTATTTATATTAACGAGTTTACTGCTATATCGTCGAAGAAACTAAAATTGAGAATATCTCTATCTAATAGGCCTATACTTACGCTATAAGATATTTATCTAGGGTGTAAGTATGGTTAACCTAAAGCTGAATCTTAACCGCCTATCAATTTGTTTCATTCTTGTCATCCTATGGTCTAAACCTGTTCTTCCTCAACCTTACGCTATGCCCATACTTGGTTCAAGGCTGATTGGTCAGCCGATACAATATACAGTGAAAGTGGGGGATTATTTTCATGCGATTGCGGAGCAATACAATGTCGGTATGATGGCGTTAATGGCATCGAATCCGACTGTTGATCCCTTTTTGCCCCGACCAGGGACTGTGCTTGATCTTCCAACCAGCATGCTGTTGCCTGACGCGCCATATAAAGGGATAGTGATTAACTTACCTGAGCTCAGGTTGTACTACTTTCCGCAAGATAAAAACATCGTGCACGTATTTCCCGTTGGTATTGGGCGGGAAGGGCGTAAGACACCACAAATGAACAGCTTTGTTAAAGCAAAGGTCAAAGATCCTATCTGGACTCCAACGCCCTCTACGCGTGCTGAGTATCTAGAAAAGTTTAAAACTGTGTTACCTCGTTATGTTGAGGCTGGTGAACATAATCCATTGGGGCGTTTCGCCTTGCAACTTGCTTATGGGCAAAGTAACTATCTTATACATGG
>Ga0209395_1008019_pt1 | contig 10913 bp, 8 predicted proteins | sample GOMGulsemesocosm_3_FD_184635 | JGI IMG/M metagenome (GOLD analysis project Ga0209395, IMG submission 184635) | Methane-oxidizing microbial communities from mesocosms in the Gulf of Mexico - GOM9D Gulf of Mexico (SPAdes) (version 2) | ecosystem: Environmental > Aquatic > Marine > Cold seeps... | reverse complement strand
TAGGTGATTGAGAAATCTGCTTGTCTGTGGTTAAAACTGTGTTTGTAGATGTGATTTATGAGATTTCTCGTCACTCCTTTGTCGTTCTGTCGAAATGACGAGGTGGACTGTCATTTCGAAATGAGCCGTTTTAGGCGATTGAGAAATCTGCCTGTCGGTAGTTAGAACTGTGTTTGTAGTTTTAATTCATGAGATTTCTCGTCACTCCTTTGTCGTTCTGTCGAAATGACGAGGTGGACTGTCATTTCGAAATGAGTCTTTTTAGGCGATTGAGAAATCTGCCTGTCGGTAGTTAGAACTGTGTTTGTAGTTTTAATTCATGAGATTTCTCGTCACTCCTTTGTCGTTCTGTCGAAATGACGAGGTGGGTCTACATTGAGAAATCTAATTATTATAGCTCTATTTGAATGAAGTAAATATTAAACTAACTTTATGCAATGCTATATAATTACTTTGTCTATATCATAACCAATCTAAATAAAACAACGTTGTATGTTGGCGTAACCAATAACATACAAAAACGAATAGGGCAACATTATTTTGATAGTGAACACCAAAAGAAATCTTTTGCAGGTAAGTACAATTGCTTTTATCTGGTGTATTATGAAGGTTTTGAAAGTGTGATGAATGCAATATTAAGAGAAAAAGAAATTAAAAAATGGCGTAGAGAAAAGAAAGATAATCTAATCACGTTGTTTAATCCTAATTGGGAATTTTTAAATAATGACGTTTTTTAAGTGGATTTAATAGTGTAAATATATTTGCGTTTGTGTCATTTCGAAATGACTACCTAACCGTCATTTCGAAATGAGGTACGATTGAGAAATCTGCTTGTCTGTGGTTAGAACTGTGCTTGTAGGTGTGATTCATGAGATTTCTCGTCACTCCTTTGTTCTGTCGAAATGACAAGGTGGGTCTAAATTGAAAAACTTGCAACACAATGTATTCTAGATAAATTAGTTATCTTTAAAGAAATTAAAAAATTTATACTATGATGGAAACAGTAAAAAAAGAAGTAACCAATGTTTTAAATGTTGGACAAAGAATCACTGAAAACGATTTTAAATTTTTAGCAGACAACTATAAGAAGTATTATGAGCATGGAAATGCATCTTTTGTAATTGAAAAAGAATTAATTCAAGAAAATTTAACATTTAATGAAAATGTTGCAGGAATTCGTTTTATGTATGGTCTAAAAGACCCTTTAAATCCAAATTCTTTGGTGTTGTTTCTAATTCCTTGTTCTAGTATCTCAGAAAAGGGAATCTCTACCGAATCTATGTTAAAAAAAGAAGGTTATCATGACCATGTGGGGAATTTGTATTCTTTACAAGAAGTGGCGCTAATGCTATCGCAATATGTGAAGAGCGTTGCAGCAGAGAACCCAAATTTGGTATACAAAGAAATTACTCGAGGTAATTTTTATGGTAAAAATAGTTTGGAGAGTTTATTGGTAAATGACTGTACATTTATTCAGTTTAATTTTGGGGTAAAAAACAACAGCATTAGCCCAGTAATTCAGCCATTAAATAAAAATTTCTACCAACTAAATGAGGTGTTTATGGATTTTACCAATCCATGCCCTAATTTATGTGATATAGGAGAAACGGGAGAAAATGAAAATTGTATTGCAACCTTAGCAGTTACTTCAAGTGCTGATGGTGAAAAAGAATTGAATGAATTCAGGTATTTTAGAGATTACCATTTGCTTGAGTTAGCTGGAGGCGCTCAATTGTTTGAGTTGTATTATATCATCTCACCTGTTGTGGCAAAAATTATGCAAAGAGATGCAAACAACATTGTTTCTCTAGGGCAGTTTTATAAGGAGGAAATTACTCCTTTTAAATTGTTGTTAAAAGAAGGCAATCATCAAGAAGCTGTGTATGCATTAAAAGAGACCTTAGAGGTACTGTTAGAAGAATATGACCATGCTAAAGTCTTTGTGTAAAGAGATATAAACGATAATTCTAAAAACCTCGCTTTTAAATAAGAGCGAGGTTTTTTTATTTAGCCTGTCATTTCGAAATGAGCCTCTTTTAGGCGATTGAGAAATCTGTTTTCTAGTAGTTAGCCTTGTGTTTGTAGTTTCAATTCATGAGATTTCTCGTCGCTCCTTCGTCTCTCTGTCGAAATGACGAGGTGGGTCTACATTGAGATACTTGTTAATAATGACTCCATTAGAATGATGTAGATAATACACTAACTTTATGCAATGCTATATAATTACTTTGTCTATATCATAACCAATCTAAATAAAACAACGTTGTATGTTGGCGTAACCAATAACATACAAAAACGAATAGGGCAACATTATTTTGATAGTGAACACCAAAAGAAATCTTTTGCAGGTAAGTACAATTGCTTTTATCTGGTGTATTATGAAGGTTTTGAAAGTGTGATGAATGCAATATTAAGAGAAAAAGAAATTAAAAAATGGCGTAGAGAAAAGAAAGATAATCTAATCACGTTGTTTAATCCTAATTGGGAATTTTTAAATAATGACGTTTTTTAAGTGGATTTAATAGTGTAAATATATTTGCGTTTGTGTCATTTCGAAATGACTACCTAACCGTCATTTCGAAATGAGGTACGATTGAGAAATCTGCTTGTCTGTGGTTAGAACTGTGCTTGTAGGTGTGATTCATGAGATTTCATAGCCTGTCTTGAGCGCAGTCGAAAGGTCACTCCTTCGTCGTTCTGTCGAAATGACGAGGTGGACTGTCATTTCGCATGTGCTGAATTTACATGTGCTGAACTTGATTCAGAAGTTCAGTAAAATGAGGTACGATTGAGAAATCTGTTTGTCTGTAGTTAGAACTGTGTTTGTAGATTTAATTCAAGAGATTTCATAGCCTGTCTTGAGCATTATCAAAGACAAAGTGTACTTTGTTTGAAGGTAGCTTATGAAGTAAGTCGAAAGATCACTCCTTCGGCATTCTGTCGTAATGACGAGGTGGACTGTCATTTCGAAATGAGCCTTTTTAGGTGATTGAGAAATCTGCTTGTCTGTGGTTAAAACTGTGTTTGTAGATGTGATTTATGAGATTTCTCGTCACTCCTTTGTCGTTCTGTCGAAATGACGAGGTGGACTGTCATTTCGAAATGAGCCTTTTTAGGCGATTGAGAAATCTGCCTGTCTGTGGTTAAAACTGTGTTTGTAGATGTGATTTATGAGATTTCTCGTCACTCCTTTGTCGTTCTGTCGAAATGACGAGGTGGACTGTCATTTCGAAATGACTACCTAACCGTCATTTCGAAATGAGGTACGATTGAGAAATCTGCTTGTCTGTGGTTAAAACTGTGTTTGTAGATGTGATTTATGAGATTTCTCGTCACTCCTTCGTCGTTCTGTCGAAATGACGAGCTAACTGTCATTTCGAAATGAGCCCATTTTTGGCGATTGAGAAATCTGCCTGTCTGTAGTTAGAATTGTGTTTGTAGTTTTAATTGGTGAGATTTCATAGCCTGTCTTGAGCATTATCAAAGACAAAGTGTACTTTGTTTGAAGGTAGCTTATGAAGTAAGTCGAAAGATCACTCCTTCGTCTCTCTGTCGAAATGACGAAACGGACTGTTATTTCGAAACGTGAGGTTCCTTGTCGCTGCTTTGTCTCTCTGTTGGAATGACAACAGTGTCTTTTTTCCTAAAATTCTTGTACCATTCTACAAAGATTAGAATTAGAAAAAAAACATATAAAATTGCATTTAGTAGCCATAATATTTGATTTATGTTTGCTGGTAAGTCTGGCATTAAATTACCTGAAGAAAAAACTAACGCGTGTGGTAGAAAATAAATTAATACACCAGATGTTATGTAAATATATTTTTTATTTGGATTACCCAAAGTTTGAAAAAGATGACTTAAAGCATAAATTACAATTGGAATAATGCAAATAAAAATTTCGTACACATTAAACAGATAATATAGTTTTGGGTATAAATAGTATTGAATTGTGAGGCTTATTAATGTTATTAAAACTACTGTTTTAATAAGTTTTTTAATTTTTTGGCTTTGAATAATAAAGTAATAAAAAACGCTAAGAAAAAGAGATTGTATTATGAAATAATAATGTGTTAAAAATAAATTTTTACCCCCTTCTTTTAAATAGTATTCTGCACCCATTTGAATTAAGCTCAATGAAAGTAAATAGAGCGAAAATATTTTATAAGGTTTTTCTATTTTTTTCTTAAATTCTAAGAAGTAGAAAGCAATGTTTAAAAATAATAAAACATAGCCAATTTTGGCTATGTTTATTAATATAGGCTGAATCATTTTTTAATCATATAAAGGACTTTCAGGATCACAGGCAGTTGGGCAAGGTCTTGTGAAATCATAAATATCGTCTCCATCTCCCTCACCATCACCTAAACCATCAGGAGCTTTAACAACAGAAATCATGTCTTTTCCATTTTTATCAACACCAACAATCAATAATTTTTCTTCGTACATTATTTCTGGTGGCTTTGTGTCGTGGTTTTCAAATTTAGCAACGCCAATATAAGCTCTTACACTATCAACTCCTGTTTCTTTTATAACCTCTTGTAGGTCAATTAAAGGAATATTAAATGCTTTAAGGCGATTGTATTTGTTGTAAGAAGATTCTAAATTTCTCCATTCAGCAATCCATTTTTGAGCAGTTTTTAAACTAACTGTGTTCTTTTTTTTCATAATAAAAAGGGTTTAAATTGTTTAATTGGTTCCGATATAAAACTAAAGAAAAAATTGAACATACTAGGTGTAAATACCCATTGCAAAAAAAAACAGGTATTTATACGGGGTTTAAATGTACATTAAAAATATTTATAGAGAGGCATAATGTTTTTTCTTTTTCAGGTTGGAGTTGTTGTTAAAAACTTTAATTTCGTTTTATGCCTACAGCGTTACAAATTCAACTCAAAACATTACCAAATTCTCCAGGAGTGTATCAGTATTATGATGCCAACGATGTAATTATTTATGTGGGCAAGGCAAAAAATTTAAAAAAACGGGTGGCCTCGTATTTTACCAAAACCCACGAAAATGGAAAAACAAGGGTGTTGGTTCAAAAAATTGTTAGTATCAAACACATTGTTGTCAATACAGAAACAGATGCTTTATTGTTAGAAAATAACCTGATAAAGAAATACCAACCTAGGTACAATGTCATGCTAAAGGATGACAAGACCTATCCTTGGATTTGTATTAAGAAAGAACGGTTTCCGAGAGTGTTTTTAACCCGAACGGTACTTAAAGATGGTTCTGAATATTTTGGCCCCTATACTTCTATAAGAACTGCAAAGGCCTTGTTAGACTTGATAAAAGAAGTCTATACCCTACGAACCTGTACCTACGATTTAAATACAGAAAAAATTGATGCAGGGAAGTATAAAGTATGTTTAGAATTTCATTTGGGCAATTGCAAAGGGCCCTGTGAAAACTTGCAAACAGAAAAAAATTACCTGTTTGATATTGCTGCTATTCGGAATATTATCAAAGGAGATTTTAAAGTATCGCTCGAAAAATTTAACGAACTGATGCAGAATTTTGCCTCTAAAATGGAGTTTGAGGAAGCCCAGAAAATAAAAGAAAAAGTAGACTTGTTGGCCAATTACCAAGCAAAGTCAACGGTGGTAAATCCAAGTATCAATAATGTAGATGTGTTTTCTGTAATTTCTGATGAGAGCTTTGGTTATGTCAACTTTTTTAAAATTGCCAATGGATCCATTATCCAATCACACACCTCAGAAATAAAAAAGAAATTAGACGAGTCTGACAAAGAATTGTTAGAGCTGGCCATTATAGAAATTAGACAACGCTTTCATTCGCAATCTAAAGAGATATACACGCCATTTGAGGTAAATGTAGGAGCTGAGATTAAAGTAACCGTACCCAAGTTAGGTGATAAGAAACGCATTGTAGAATTGTCGATTAGAAATGCACGGTATTTTAGGCAAGATCGTTTTAAGCAAATGCAAATTGTAGATCCAGACAGGCATGTAAAACGAATTATGGCGCAGATGAAAAAAGATTTGCGTTTGCACGTAGAACCTAGGCACATAGAATGTTTCGATAATTCGAACATACAAGGTACCCATCCGGTGGCTGCCTGTGTGGTTTTTAAAAATGGAAAACCGAGTAAAAAGGAATACCGTCATTACAATATAAAAACGGTGGTGGGTGCAGATGACTTTGCTTCTATGGAGGAGGTTGTTTTTAGACGCTATAAAAGATTGTTAGCAGAAAACGAACCACTACCTCAATTGATTATAATTGATGGAGGAAAAGGGCAGCTTTCGTCGGCGCTTAAAAGTTTAGATGTATTGGGACTGCGCGGAAAAATTGCCATTGTCGGAATTGCCAAGCGCTTGGAAGAAATTTACTACCCAGGAGATTCAGTTCCGATGTACTTAGATAAAAAATCAGAGAGCTTAAAAATCATTCAGTTTTTAAGAAATGAAGCCCATCGATTCGGAATTACCTTTCATAGAAATAAACGAAGCAAGAGTGCCATTCAGTCTGAATTGGAGCAAATACCTAAAATTGGGCAACAGACCATCACTACGTTGTTGCGTGCATTTAAATCGGCAAAACGGGTAAAGAGTGCTACTTTTGAGGAACTAGAAAAAGAGATTGGACACGCGAGAGCGCAAACAATTTTCAATTATTTTAAGCTAAAACCAGAATGAGAAGAATACTATTCTTATTATTTTTAATACTCCCATTTGTTGTTTCATCACAAAAAAAGCAACCTAAAGTTGGTTTGGTGTTAAGTGGAGGAGGCGCTAAAGGATTTGCCCATATTGGTGTCTTAAAAGAACTAGAGAAATCTGGCGTTCAAATAGATTATATAGCGGGTACCAGTATGGGGGCTATTATTGGGGGTTTATATGCTGCTGGGTATAGCGCCACTCAAATAGAAAAAATAATTACAGAGACCGATTTTTTTACACTGCTGCAAGATATTTATCCGAGAAGGTCAAAACCTTTTTTTGAAAAAGAGCATGGCGAAAAACATGCCCTTGTGTTGCCTGTTACTAAAGGGAAAATTGGATTGCCAAAAGGGGTGTCTAGAGGCCAAAATGTGCTGGGATTTTTAAACTATTTATTGTCTCCTGTAGATTCTATTACTGATTTTTCGAAACTACCAATTCCGTTTTTTTGCATTGCAACAGATGTAGAAACCGGCTTAGAAGTTAAATTATCAAAGGGTTCCTTGCCAATTGCACTTCGAGCAAGTGGCTCCTTTCCTACCTTATTAGATCCGGTAGAGATACACAATCAATTATTGATAGACGGTGGCGTGGCAAATAATTTTCCTGTTGAAGAAATGAAGAAAACAGGCGTAGACATCATCATTGGAGTAGATGTGCAATCAAAATTATTTAACAAAGAGAATATCAAATCTGCCATAGATGTCTTAAGTCAGATTTCTAGTTTTCAGATGTATAAAGACAATTCTAAGAAAATTAAATTGACCGATGTGTATATACATCCAGACATTCATGCGTATTCTGTAGTTTCGTTTGAAAAGGCCAAAGAGATTTTAGCAAAGGGAGAAGAAAAGGCCAAGGAGTTTACCAAAGTTTTTGATAGTATTGCAGCGCTACAAGTGGTAAAAAAAGAACCTTTTAAAGTGGGGGATTTAAATGCGAAATTCCTTTTGAATGAAATTGAATTAAAGGGGGCTAAAGATTATACACGTGCCTATGTATTGGGAAAGCTTAAAATCTCAATAGGAGATTCATTAACCAATAAAGAAATCAATGTAAGGTTAGGCTATTTAGTGGCTTCTGGAGGATTTCAACATGTAGATTACCACCTAAGTGAAAATGGAGAAGGGAAAAAGTTGCGCTTAAATATTAGAGAGAGTGCCCAAAAAGCAACCATTAGATTGGGAGTTCATTATGATTTGGTGTATAAATCGGGTGTTTTAATTAACTACAATCAAAAGAATGTATTCTTTAAGAATGATGCGGTATCTATTGACTTGGTGATTGGCGACAAGCCAAGAGCAGAGATTCAATATTTTGTAGACAATGGGTTTTATTATAGTTATGGCTTTAGTACCCGGTATAATAGCTTTCGAACAGACACAGAATACAATTCAGCTGGAATCAATAAAATACACTTACAATATACAGATTTTACCAGTAGGGCCTATATTCAAACTACTTTTGATCGAAAGTTTGCTTTTGGTGTTGGTCTAGAACATCAAAATATTTCTGCCAAAACAGAAACGATTTCTACCTCAAATGGAAATCCTTTTGTTTTTGATGATAGCAATTACTTTAATGTCTACTCGTATTTAAAGCTTGATACCTATGACAATGCAGATTTTCCAACCAAAGGGGTGTTGTTAGATGCAAAATTTAAATGGTATGTATGGTCCTCAGATTTTAATGCAGATTTTGTTCAGTTTTCACAAGTAAAAGGGAAATTTGGCTTTGTAAAAACCCTGTTTAATAACACCAGCTTTTTATATACATCGGAAGCCGGGTTTACGTTGGGAGATGTGCATTCAAAGACTTTTGACTTCTTGTTAGGCGGTTATAATAAAAACTTTGTAAATAATTTTGTGCCTTTTTATGGCTATGAAATCAATGCATTGTCAGAGCAAACATTTTTAAAGTCTGAATTTGAGTTTCGATTTGGGCTTCCAAAAGAGCAATACCTACACGTTATCGCAAATTATGCGAGAGTAGAAAATAGTGTTTTAAATGGTGGTGAGTTATTTAATGGTACTAAATCGGGATATGCTTTAGGGTATAGTATAAATACTTTAATAGGGCCTGTAAGCCTTAAATACTCTTGGTCTCCAGACACAAAAAAGAACTTTTGGTATTTTAATTTGGGCTTTTGGTTTTAAGTCAATGTTAATTTAATGTTATGTAAACGTTTGTTTAACGTTAATGAATATACTATCTTTAGGTGAATCATTAACATTAAAGAAGTCGATCATGAAAAAAATTGCCACCTTATTATTCTTATTTGTAGTTACAGTAAGTACCGCACAAGAAGTAAAACCAACCTATGAAGCCGCTGGAGAACTGGTAAAGGCGACCTATTATTATAAAGATGGATCGATAAAAGAGCAGGGTTTTTTTAAGGATAAAAAGCTTACTGGAGAATGGGTTTCTTATAATAAGCAAGGAGGTAAAACAATGATTGCCTATTATAATAATGGAAACAAAGTAGGAAAGTGGTATGCGATGAATGACGCAATTATACAGGAAATTAGCTATCAGAACAATGCCATTGTTAGTGTAAAAAAAATAAAAGAAGAAGCAGCGTTGGCATTAAATTAAGAGCTGAACTAAGACATAAAAAAAACCGCATCATGTACATGATGCGGTTTTTTATTTCGATAAAAGTAATGCCTTACTTGCTTTTTTTATAAAATTTATATTGCAAGTATTGGTAAGCATCTCTAGGTAATATATCAATCCACTTTTTGTATTTAATAAACCATTTAAAACGGATAGAAGAAACACCTTTGGTAAGGTATGCGGCTATAAAAGGATGCGCGTTTAACGTAATTTTTTTATAGTTTTTTCCACTAGATATAATTCTTTCTAATTCATTTTCAATCTTGTCAATTAAAACAATAGGAGCCTCTACTTCGCCATTTTTATTTGGATTTGGCTCTCTTGTTTTAATTTCTAGTTCTGGTCGTACTCGTTGACGTGTTATTTGTACCAATCCAAATTTACTTGGAGGTAAAATTTTATGCTTTGTTCTGTCAAAAGACATTTCCTCTTTTAAATATTGATAGAGTTTTTGTCTATTTTCTGCACTTTGCATATCAATAAAATCTACTACAATAATACCTCCCATATCTCTTAACTGTAACTGCCTAGCAATTTCTTTTGCAGCGATTAAGTTTACTTCTAAAGCAGTATCCTCTTGAGAGTTTGCTTTGTTAGATCGGTTTCCACTATTTACATCTATAACATGCAGTGCTTCGGTGTGTTCAATTACCAAATAGGCACCTTTGCTCATAGAGGTGGTTTTACCAAAAGAAGTTTTTATTTGGCGTTCAATACCATACTTCTCAAATATTGGGGTTTTAGAATTGTGTAGCTTCACGATGTTTACCTTTTCTGGGTAAATTTCTTGTAAGTAGTCTTTTATTTCTTGAAATAAAGACGCATCGTTTGTTACAATGTTTGTAAAAGAATCATTCATTACATCTCTTAAAATAGAAGATGCTCTGTTTAACTCGCTCAATATTTTGGTTGGGGTATTTGTATTGGCAATGCTTTTGCACATTTTCTCCCAACGCTCTAAAGAGTTTTGTAAATCCCTGTCTAATTCTGCTACTTTTTTATCTTGAGCAACAGTTCTTAGTATCACACCAAAACCTTTTGGTTTGATACTTTGGGCTAATCTTTTCAATCGTTCTTTTTCTTTCGGGTCTGCTATTTTCTGAGACACCGAAACTCTGTTCGAAAAAGGAACTAAAACTAAATATCTACCAGCTATTGAAAGCTCAGAACTAATACGTGGTCCTTTGGTAGAAATAGGTTCTTTTACAATTTGTACTAATGTGTTTTGCCCTGTTTTTAGGACATCATTAATGCTTCCGTCTTTGTGTATATCTTTCTCAAAGCCGAAATTTTTTAAAGTGTATTCTTTATAATTACCTGTGCTTACTTTCTTAAGGAATTTTGATAAAGAGTTTACTTGCGCGCCTAAATCATGATAATGTAAAAAGCCATCTTTTGGATAACCAACATTTACAAATGCAGCGTTTAAGCCAGATAGTACCTTTCCTATTTTAGCAATAAAAATATCGCCAACAGAAAACTTATTATCGTTTGTCTCTTTATTTAACTCTATAAGTTTACCATCTCTTAGTAAGGCAAAATCAATATCAGAAGAATTTGAACGAATAATTAATTCTGTTTTCATTCTGAAAATGGTTTTATACTACA
>Ga0209395_1008016_pt1 | contig 10915 bp, 9 predicted proteins | sample GOMGulsemesocosm_3_FD_184635 | JGI IMG/M metagenome (GOLD analysis project Ga0209395, IMG submission 184635) | Methane-oxidizing microbial communities from mesocosms in the Gulf of Mexico - GOM9D Gulf of Mexico (SPAdes) (version 2) | ecosystem: Environmental > Aquatic > Marine > Cold seeps... | reverse complement strand
AAAGCGCTTTTAACTCCCGCTGAATGGGAAGTTAATTAGTACAATTGGTATTAACTAAAAACAAACAACTTTAATTTTGTTTTAATAATCTTGAACTTATTTCGGATTTCTCAGTAACCATAGTTATAGGCAACATTGACTTCTTAAAATGAAAAAACACAAATAAACCAGCTGCAATATGGGCAAAAAATAAAGCAAAATAGATATTATTTTGCTGACCACTAAAAAATGCCAATAATACAAAAGCGGGAATTAAAACCATTCGATGAACAATAAGTGTGATTAACGCCTGCTTAGGTCTTCCAATTGCATTAAGACAAGATGGATATAATATAACGATACCTAAAGCCATATAACTAAAAGGGAGTAGTGCTAAATAATTCCTTATCATTTTAACTTGCTCACAATCAGGGCATAAAGCTGTAATTAATTCAGACATATATACATTAAGTAAAACAGCAATTATTAACTGAAATATCGCAATAAAAATAAAAGATAACTTTAAAACTTCAAAGCAACATTTTTTATTACCAGACCAAAAATTTAAGCCAATACTCGCAGGTAAAGAAGCCGTTAATACCATAGGTAAAAGTAATAATAAGGGTTCTAATCTAAAAACTAAGGAAAACACACCTAAATGGCTCTCATCTACTCTTGCAACAAGTGCCATTAAAAATGCCAAAGATAAAGGGGGAATTAGCTGTTGTAACATCAAAATAAGACTGACTTTTTTATCTTTAAAAATAATATCTAACTTTAATGTTTTAAAACAAAACGGGGACTTTCGAAACAATAATAATAAACCTAATAAAGCAAATACCATATCAGAAAAAAAATGAAGCTGACCTAATTGCATAATTAAATTAGTGCTTTGTGAGTCAATCACTTGAACTAATATATATAACTTAAATAACATCCAACAAAGCAGTAAAGCTGCTGATTGTTTATGGAAACCTAATGTTCTTAAAACTGTGCTAATTTGCCAAATAAAAAATAAAGCAATTAATGAATAAATTTTAAAGTCGAGATATGCCAATATCTGATTTTGATATAATACTTGTTCTTGTAGCGAGTATTGACTTAACCAAACATCAAAACCTAATAAAGATAATAAAAGCGCTTTAGAAAAGAAAAATACAATACTGATCACAACGGCGGCTAATCCAGCCCATAACATCAATGAGGTGATGTAATGCCCTTGAGATTTATGAGACTTAACTAAAACCATGTTTGAGCGGATAGCGACTGCAATGGCTGTGGCACTTAAAAAAGTAGTGATAGGTAATATAAAGCCAAATAAAGCTAACGAGTTATCCCCGTGTTTAGCAATAATTGAAGATTCCACAACTTCATAAGCCAATAAAGCAAAAATTGCTGCAAATAATAACCAGCTTGTTTGTGTGATTAATTTTAAAGGAGAAGAATTAAGGTACCAGTGTTGTCCATCGTTTTGCATATATTTATTCCTTAATAAAGCTTCTCAATAAGAGAGTGATATTAAGGAATAAATTTCAATTTAATATTATTTAGATGTAAGGGATTATGTCAAAATTCACATTTATATTTTCTGCGCAGGCTATAGTTGCCATGCGTAGCTAAATTTTGTAAATAACGTACGTTGATCTCTTTGGATTTTTTGTAAGTCATCATCTTGATAACCTGAATCTGAATATCCTAAGTAAAATAATGTTTGCGGATTAATTTTATAAGAATATATCAACTGACTTGAAAAGTTTTTACTACGCTCATCAATATCTTCTAAATCTAAATCATCAGATTCAATATATAACGATTTATCACGTTTAATATCACTGTATTGCACTACAAATTTTAAAATACTTTTTAAATTAAACTGATACGCAATTCTGATATCAGATAAATTAGCCGTAAACAGGCGACCACCTTCAACATCTAACTGGCTATAGTTATGATTAAAGTCTATTCTAAGGTGCTGATTAACATCCCAATTGACTCTAGGCTCGATTGTAACAACATCACCTAAACGTGTATTTGCATAATCAATTTGTTTGCCAAGCCTTGTAAACACCCCAAATTCAACGCCCGATAGCGGCACAAACTCAGCATATGCCATCGCTTGTGTTTCATCAAAATACCTATCTCTATATAATTTTTCTCGGGTTACGATACCAAAGTTACTGTAAAACTGCATTTGACCTTGAATGTTGCCATGAATTTCAAATTCTTGCTCTATCATATTACCATCTTGGTCTAAGGTTTTATCCCAATCTCCAAAATAGCCCCACTGCGTTAAACTATCTTCTTCTTCACCATACCAAGTACGGCGACCACCAATCACTAACTTTTGAAAATCTACACGACTTTGAAAACCTAAATCAGCTCTAAAATCCTCAGTAACTGAGGTATATCCCGCTCTTAAATTATAATTTCTTGTTTCACGTGCATAATTAATACTTAAAGCATTGCCCTTTTGTGACTCATCAACTTCATATTCTGTTTGTAAATATTCAGTATTATCGGTTTGCGCATGGGCAAATTGATAACTGATATTATCGGTTTCATTTACCCAGTAGTTACCATCTACTGACATCAAAGTATTATTGTAGTTATCTGAATTTCTAACAGTTGCCAGTACACCCACATTATTGCGCTCGCCAACATCCATTTTATAACGACCGATCATCACTTCAGATTTTTGATCTAATGTTGCTAAATCTGAACCTTCATTGCCGGGCATTAAAAAAGAGGTATTGCTATCATTAGCAACCATTAAGCCATAACTATGCTCACTACTCTTGCCTGTCAGCTTAATGCCCACATCGGGATCTGCAATATTTCGTGTATGAACAAAGTTAAAACGAGATGTATCAAAGTAGGACGCGCCATCTAAAAAGAAAGGACGTTTTTCAGGAAAAAATAATGAATAGGTACTGTTGACGTCCAGCTGCCCGGCATCAGATTCAACTTGTGAAAAATCAGGATTTATAGTGGCATTAAGTACCATATCTTGGGTAATGCCCCAACGTACATCTAACCCAGGTTCATTTTCAACAGAACCACTTTGCCATTGACCAGGTATATCTTCTTTTTCATCACTGCGAGATAGCGTAAGCGTTGGGGTGATCTGAAAGTTATTACTTGGTTTTATGGTTTTTAAACCAATTAGTTGATCAAACTGACATAAATTACATTTAATATTACGATCTAATTTAACATTCGCAGTTTGCATTTTAACTTCTCTTGGATAGTTTCGCCAAGCTGCAATATTCCAAGTCAGTTCACCTTCAGTTTGTGGAAAACGTAACGCATTAAATGGAATGCTCATTTCAACAACATAACCAAACTCAGTGATCTTGCCTGCACTATCCCAAATAGCATCCCAAGAATCATCTTCATCCCAACCATTTAAATCGCTCATACGCATATCAGCTTGAGCACCTAATGGATTTACAAAGAACTCATAACCACTACGTGAGTCATTAAAAGTATCTACAATAATGCCCACATTATCATCTTGCCATAGTGAATCTCTATCTCTTAATGATGCGCGTATTTTTGAAGGGTCTGGATCATAAGCTTTAATGGCAACATATAAATTTACACCATCTTCATATAAATAAGCTTCTGTTTTAATGGGTGCGGGAAGACCTTCACCTGGCTTATTTTCAAAGTTAAGATCTATACGAGTAGCATTTTTCCAATGCAATTCATCCATCACACCATCAACTGAAATCTCTTTCTTCTGATGTGATAACTGATATTGAGTCAGATCCACTTGAGCCGCAAAAGAAGTGCTGCTTTGGATCAGCAAGCCTATTGCAAGTATTTTTGTTGTTGAAGTCATAATCTTCCATTAATTTATCCGTGACATTTATACCCAAGCCTCTACAGGATAACTGAATCCTGCATCTTGAAGAGGTTTGGGCATATATATAGTCGCAGAAAAGTTCAAAAAGATTTAATTTCAAATGTAACAACTTATTTTAAAAAGAGTTTTCGTTCCTTCTTTATAGCCAGCAAGCAAATAAGCAAAACATTACTTATTTGCTAAATAGTGTTATTTAAGCTCACATAGTCTTGCACTGAATTTAAAACCTATATCAGAATTGTCTTTTTCAACAACTAGAATATCATTTTCATTTAATGGCACTGCACGCTCTGTTTTAGATATTTTACAACGAGAGAACTCAAATGCTTCAAAGTGATAAACGAAGCTTGCGATAGCCCTGTCAAATAAAGTTAATTCTGATGAGGATAGATCAATATCTCCTCCTAATCTAAATATCTTAGCTTCAGCTGGTGCAATTTCTTTTATAGCTGCGGAAACATCCTCTTCACTCACTTCGAGTTTAGTTTCAATCACTGTCATTGCGCTTTTATCTATTTTTGTACCAAATTCGGCTTCAAGTTCTGTTGCCAATTCTTTTTTGACATCTTTAGTTTCAGATTCTAAGTTTATTTTTTGCTCTTTACTTAATAAATCATTGATATCAAATGATAGATTCTGAATATGTATTTTTTGGCTATACCAAGTTAACCCTTGTGCTAATGTCATTATGACTAATGGCAAAATAATCAATCTTATAACTAGAAAAACACCAGAAAAATGCTCTCTGTTTTCAGGTTTAATATGATGTAAACGCAAAAACCTTAACAACCCAAAAAATAAACTTTTAAATTGTGCGCCAACAAAAACAAAAGTGAGCGCCAAAACACTTAATAATAGGATCCAAAAAGGTAACATCATTAAAGTCGTTAAACCTTGGGTATAAATTAATTCTGATGGCGCTACACCAACGATAATATTGATTTTTTGTGCTGAAAGTGAAAGCGTGAAATTTGCAACTATGGCATAAAGTACCAATACAATGCTTTTACCAAACATGGTATCCCAAATCTGTGTAAATAAACCCCATAGTTCTCGTGCCATCGCTATTAAAGCAATGCATCCAATTACGGTGATATAATCTTCTTTTCCTGTAAATATTTCATCTGCATAGGCAATAAGTAAACCAAAAGCTAATACATATATTTTTTGATTTGCATGTAATTTATGCCATGCAGTTACAATATTGCGAGGTCCAGTTAAAAGCCGATCAAATATCTGTAGTACTTTTTCAGTGGTTCGTGTAAGTTTTTCACTTAAAAGTTTAAAATGTTTTTGTTGTTTTAAATTTTCTAATAACATTATTAACCTTTCCTTGTTGTTTTTATTATTATATTTTTTATTCTCTCTCAGTCTAACACTGATTATTTAAATTAAAATAACTCTAATTAAAGTTATTTAAGGAGAAAAAGTGGAAAATGTTGATGTTATTGTTGTTGGTGCCGGTGTTGTTGGTTTAGCTATTGCGGCAAAAATGAGCCAAACTTTTAAAAACGTAATTGTGATTGATAAAAACTCAAGTTTTGGTGAAGAAACCAGTAGTCGAAACAGTGAAGTGATTCATGCCGGTATTTATTACCCTGAAAATACATTAAAAGCCAAACTATGTATGCAAGGCAAACATGATTTATACCAATATTGCCAATCTCGAAAAATCCCATTTCATCAAATTGGCAAATTGATTGTTGCTCAAAATACTGATGAAGAAGCACATTTAACACAGATACAACACAGTGCATTTAATAATGGTGTTCCAGATTTAACTTGGTTATGCCAAAGTGAATTAAGAGATAGAGAGCCTAATTTAAAAGCATCATCTGCTTTATTATCACCCTCTACCGGAATAATTGACTCACATAGCTATATGCAAAGCTTAATTGCACAAATACAAAGCAATAGCGGTATTTTTGTAGGTAATACCAGAATTAATAATGCTGAGCCAATAAGTTCTGGATTCATTGTTAAATTAACCTGTCAAAAAGAAATAATGACACTAAAATGCCGCTATTTAATAAATAGTGCAGGATTAAATAGTGAGCAGGTCGCGCATTCCATAGCTGGTTTACAAAAAGCTTTAATACCAAAATTACATTGGTGCCGAGGCCATTACTTTAGCTATTCAGGAAAAAGCCCTTTTAATCAATTAATTTACCCCATCCCCGAAGCTAATACTCAAGGTTTAGGTATACATGCGACATTAGATTTAGCCTATCAACTCAAATTTGGCCCTGATACACAATATATTAATACGCCAAATTATCAGTTTGGTCACAATCTAAAACCTAAATTTATTCAAGCGATACAAAGGTACTTCCCAAAGATTAACCCACAAAAATTGCAGCCTAGTTACACAGGTATCCGCCCAAAACTACAAGGGCCAAGCGATAAATTTAAAGATTTTAATATTCAAACAAGTCAAGAGCACAAGATTCCAAATCTAGTTAATCTATATGGTATAGAATCACCCGGATTAACAGCAAGTTTAGCCATAGGCGAATATGTTTCTAAGGCCCTATATATAGATTAAAACAAGGTAACGATTAGGACTTTGCATAACATGAAAAAGCCTGTTTTATTTGATTAATTAACTTAATATCGCTTTGAATATTTGCAGCTAAATATAAGTCTAATTCAAACTCTTTTAGTTCATATATTAAGGAAAATAAACCAGAGCTTAGACCTGATTTATTTACCGCAGGCATAAAACCGGAATCTGTAATGGGATATATATCCCCTCTGCCTTTTACTAACAAGTGCAATGCTTGTTCTGAATTATTCACATAGATAATATTAACTTTCGGGTCAAAACCTAAATCTAAAAAATACTGATTAGCCGCTTCATGTCTTTTTAATATCAAAGTATATTTTTTAAAATCTATTTCGTTTTTTATTATTAAATCAGTGCGACCAGCCAATGAAACAAAAGATGTTTTTACATGCCCTAAGCGATGAATCCAATGAAATAGATGTTCCCTTTGTGCCGTACGAGATATTGAATAAATCAAAGTATTGTTATTTAAATTAACTAAATGAAATGCCCTTGCCCAAGGCATCACTTTAATTTCAAATGGGAAGTTTGCAGACTCAAAAACATATTTAACTTGTTGTGTCGCTATGCCATTCAAAACTCCTGTTTGGCTTTGTGTTTGATAAGGCGGCCAAATTTCTGAATATACAGTGAGATTATCTAGGCCTAACTTCAATTCACAAGACAGAGACAAACTTGAGTAAATTAGACTTAACAACAATACATTTTTTAAAATCTTCAACTTAAATACCTAAAACATCATTAGCGTATTAAGTATAGCCCTAAGTTATTTTATTAATACGGCAATACATTACCTTCTTTGGCAATATTTAAAGTCAATTTAATCATGATTAAACTAAATACTAGCCATTTAAAATATTAAAAATGCCTTATTTCAATTGCTTATCCATATCGATCTGTTACTGGCACTTTTCCTGCTTAAAAAGCATACATGTTAAATATTTAAGTTATATTATGAAAACTAAATTATGCACATATTTTATAATTTTATTTTTGCTTTCCGGCTGTGCAACACTTAAATTAGTCAGCCTTGGCATTAGCGGTATTAGTTATTTAACAACGGGTAAGTCTCTGTCAGATCATGCTATTTCGGTTATGACAGAACAAGATTGTGCATTACACCGTGTTGTATTAGATGAAATGGTATGCCGTAAAACAAATAAAAGAGCAAATCATACAGCCGACACTCAGATTGCCAAAGTAACGATACCAGACGAACCTAAGGTTTTATCCACAGATAAGCTTAAAAACAATCCTAGTTTGTCATCACAAATTACAGCCTATAACAAACAAGAACTGCATACGACAGACCAATATCAACCATCAAAAAACACTTTAGAATACTATAAAGTCATTGGTAGTTTTAATAATAAGTCTTATGCAAACACCCGTGCTAACTTATATAAAAACTTAAATGCGAAAGTCATCTTAAACAGTGAACATCACACAATAAAATACCGTGTGATTTTTGGACCTGTTGCAAAAAACAGCGAAATATCAAGAGTGAATAAAATAACAGATACAGAAAAACAGCCAGACTGGCTAATTGGATTATGTTCAAACAATCTACTGCCACCTCCATGTAATAATGAGCCGAAAAGTGCGATACTAGCAAATATAAAATATTAACAATAAGAATACATATGTCCTTAAGAACATCTTTATTTACTTTATCTTTATTAAGCATTAATGCTTTTGCCACACCATTGACCATAGAAGAAACACGTATTGAGCAAGCGACTCAAGTAATACCCAATGTAATGGCCACTTTTAAACATGATATTAATGATTTTAAAAAACACTGGGTAAAAGTAAATGATTACCTTGAAGCTGAAAAACTAGTTTCTGAATATTCAGAAAACATGTGGCTCAAAGCAAAAACACAAATCACTACAAGTAATAGTTTCGATGATCGCCCTTTATATTGGACTCGATTATTAAGTAGCAAAATGTTAAGGGAGCAATCCCCTGGCTTTAAAATCACACAACCACAAAAGCAGGCTCTGTTAGAGATTTTAGAGCAAGGTTCACGAGGTAGAACAGAGCTGAGTTTTACACAGGGTGCCATGAAAAAGATTTTATTGACTGGTTTTGACCCATTTTTATTAGATAAGAATATTAATCAAAGTAACCCTTCAGGTGTTGCTGCACTTTTATTAGATGGCAAAACGATTCAATATAATGGTATTACAGCAGAGATAAACACTGTAATGATACCTGTGCGTTATGAAGACTTTGATCAAGGCACTATCGAGTCTTTATTAGCGCCTTATTACGCGCTTAATAATGTTGATATGATAGTGACAGTCAGTATGGGTCGAAAAGAATTTGATCTTGAAAGGTTTCCAGGGAAACGTCGAAGTGTTACAGCCCCTGATAATTTAAATATTTTATCTGGAGGCTCAAAAACCAGCCCTATTATTTCAAAACTCAATGATAGGCCTTTACCTGGTGAAGAATTTGTTGAATTTAGCTTACCAGTAAAAGCAATGCAGTTATCAAAAGGCCCTTATAAAGTCATTGATAACAACCAGATCACAACTTTAGAAAAAACATTTAAAGCAAAAGATATCACAGAACTTGAACACCAAACTGCTGTAAGCGGTTCAGGTGGTGGTTATTTATCAAATGAAATCTCTTACCGCAGTATCCGATTAAAAAACCAACTTAATTCAGATATTCCAACAGGACATATTCATACCCCTAGAATTCAACAATTTGAGCCTGAAGTCGAAAAGAAAATTATCATGCAAATAAGCTCAATGTTAGAGCATTCATTAGTGGCGCTTTAAATTTTATGGCTGGATATTTGATCATATTCAGCCTTTATCTATCTAAAGCCTTAACTTTTTGTGTGAGCCATCACATAAAGGCGCTGTTTTAGTTGATTTGCAATTACAAAAATAGACAGTTTGCGTTGTTTCAGCTTTATAAAATAGTGGTCTGAATTCTGTTTGGCCATGAGAGCCATCACAAAAAGGCTGTTTTTTACTTAAACCACACGCGCACCACATATATGCTTTTCCCGCTTCAACCTCAACAGCTGATGGCGAGTCTCCAGCCATTTTAGGTCCCGACATAACCTCTCCCCTTAAAGCGTTTTAGTTAATCGTTAAGCCATGCTCTAAAGCTGTTAAATAGAGAACAAAGCCATGACAGTAATCGTTACTGAAAACATCACCGATGCAAATACAATTATTTTTCTATGTTTATCTTTTATTTCAATATTTAACTGATAACAAGTAAAACATTTATAAAATTATAGTCGAGATTTAAAAATAATTTTATATGCACTCGCCTTTTAACTTTCACTCTTCTCTATTAATCTCTAATATCATGGCTGTCGCTAGCTTCATCCATTCTTCAGACAAAGACTTAGCCATTACATTCATGCCCTGTGTTTTATCATCATACGGCCCATTAATAACACCTAATAATACTTCAACAATACGCCTAACTTGCCTCGAATTTAAAAACACATAAAAACTTTCTTGATGAATATTTTCAGCGCTAAATTGATCCGATGAAATAGGCTTATTCAACAAAATAGCATTTAATTCTTTCGCAATTTCAGGCTCTTTTGATTTTATAAGTATCAATGTCAATTCAAGACTGCCCCGATTAAAAATCGCATCTTTGTATTGAGGTGACACTAAGTCAATTGCAAAATCTAATGCCATTAACACTCTCCAAATTAAAGTGATTGAATACATTCCTCCCTAAAATATAGCTAATAAACCTTAACTCGCCTTAATGAATTACTTACACAAGTAAAATAAAAAATAGATTTGAATTCAGATGCACTTTATTATTGCCTCAAAGTTATGATGTAAGAAAAATATAATGGAAAAGTTTATAGATATTAAGGATCGCGCGATCCAAAGAAAAGGCAGTGAAAATATGCTCAACTCACTGCTATCACAGCCATTAAATTCTAAAGATTTATTAGCTTTACCTGATGATATTTGGTTAGAAGAGTTCACCCGTAAAATTTTTCAAAGTGGCTTTTATTGGTCTGTTATTAATAATAAGTGGCCTGGATTTAGAGAAGTGTTTTGGGACTTTAATATTAGTAAATTACTGATGATGTCGCCTGAAATGTATGAGCAACGCGCCTCTGATGAACGTATCGTGCGTAACTATAATAAAGTTAAAACTATTGCTGTTAACACTATGATGATACACACAACTGCACAAGAACATGGTAGTTTTGGCAAATTTATTAATGATTGGCCGAGCGAAGATATTATAGGTTTATGGGCATGGTTAAAAAAGCATGGTTCCCGCTTAGGTGGCAATACGGGTGCATATAGCCTAAGAGTCATGGGTAAAGATACCTTTTTATTATCTCGCGATGCAGAGTCTTATTTTAGATCTCATAAAATTATAGATGGAGGCCTGCAAACCAAAAAGTCGCTCACTGCCATACAAGCATTCTTTAATGAAATGCAGCAACAAAGTGGTTTATCTCTCCAAGAAATCAGCCAAATACTATCTTATAG
>Ga0209395_1008015_pt1 | contig 10917 bp, 5 predicted proteins | sample GOMGulsemesocosm_3_FD_184635 | JGI IMG/M metagenome (GOLD analysis project Ga0209395, IMG submission 184635) | Methane-oxidizing microbial communities from mesocosms in the Gulf of Mexico - GOM9D Gulf of Mexico (SPAdes) (version 2) | ecosystem: Environmental > Aquatic > Marine > Cold seeps... | reverse complement strand
GCAGTGTAATACCTATAAATAATTAAGTACAAAGGTATCAAGGACGATTTTGTATTTTCAAAAGTGAAATATTATAAGTTCGTTATCGAACTAGTTCGAAAACAAAAGCTCATCATATTTGTTTGCTATTGATTTTTCAGGGATTTTTAGTTGGCACGAAAATCGCAATATCCTGGGAATAGAAATAGATATACAGAGAATAATGTGGATATTGTAAAAAAGAAGCCTAAAAAAACATTACTTAATAACAAAGCCGTAATGATAGTTTTTGCCATTGTTATCGTTATTATCTTAGTAACCTACGCAAAAGCCTCGTTAAATAGTGTGAGTTTAGCGAGAAAAGATTTGTTATTGGCCACGGTTAAGCAGGGCGATATTGACATCACCGTCGAAGGATTCGGCAAGCTAACATCAGACAAATTACAATTAATTACTACACTAACTCAAGCTACGGTCGCAGAAATCGTTTTAAAACCTGGGGCAGCAGTAACGAAAGAAAGTGTCATCGTTAAACTAGCAAACCCAGAATTGCAGCAACAAGTGCAAAGTGCGGAGTACTCCTTAGCTGAGGCAAATGCGAACTTGCGTCAACTCAAATTAAATCAAAAGCGTGAAAAATTAACCGAAAAATCTAATTATTTAGAACTTGTGTCACAACATAAAGGGGCGAGTTTGACGTTAACCGCACAAAATAAATTAGTAAAAAGCGGGATTGTAAAACAAATTGATTACCAAGAAAGCATACTGCGCGAAGAGCAATTAAAAGAGCGGATTAAAATTTCAATTGAACGAAATGGTCAGTTGGATGAAGTACATAAAGAAGCTATCAATATTCAACTAGAGCGTATTAAACAAGTCGCACAAAAGTTAACTATTGCACAAAATCGACATAGTAAATTAATTGTAAAGGCTGGATTTGATGGCGTGTTACAACGTTTGTCAGTAAGTTTAGGGCAAAGTTTATCACCAGGACAAGAAGTTGCGTTGATCGGTAGTGTTACTGAATTAATTGCATTAATCCGGGTTCCACAAAGCCAAGTGCAGTTAGTTAAAATTGGCCAAAAAGTATTGGTCGATACACGTCAAAAAATCATCGAGGGTATCGTCATGCGCATAGACCCAATCGTAGATCAAAATACTGTTGAAGTTGAAATCTCATTCCCTGGAAAGCTACCTGAAAGTGCAAGGCCAGAACAGAATATTGATGCGGTAATCACAGCTCAAACGTTGAAAAACATCTATTACATTGACCGACCTGCAAATGTGAGAGCGAAAAGCGAAACTTCATTGTATAAACTTAATCAAGCTATGTCTGAAGCGCAAAAAGTGTCGATAAATTTTGGTGAAAAAACCGGGAGATTTATTCAGATAACGTCAGGGGCAAAATTAGGTGAACAGTTTATTATTTCAGATTTAAGTAACTATAAAACTCCGCAGATCTCGATTTTATAATTGAGTTATAAAAATTTAAAAAAAGGATATATATATGAGCACAGCAATTTTATCACTAAATAATATTGGCAAAGTATTTGAAACTGAAGAATTAGAAACTCACGCACTAAAGTCGATAAGTTTAACGATAAACAAAGGTGACTACGTTTCAATATCTGGTCCTTCTGGTTGTGGTAAGTCAACCTTACTGTCAATTATGGGCTTACTCGATGTTAGTAGCAGCGGGGAATATTTTATTGAAGGCGTGAATGTTACCGACCTGTCTCTTGATGATGCGGCAGAAGTAAGAAATGAAAAGATTGGCTTTATATTTCAGTCGTTTAATTTGATCGATGAACTTTCTGTGTTCGACAATGTTGCATTACCGCTGCGTTACCATGCAGATAAACCTAATGGTGCAACGATTAAAAAACGCGTAACAGAATGTTTAGAAAAAGTAGGTCTATCACATCGTATTAGTCATAAACCTAATCAACTTTCAGGTGGTCAACAACAACGTGTGGCAATTGCACGCGCACTAGTCGCAGATCCAGCAGTATTATTAGTTGATGAACCAACAGGTAACCTTGATTCAAAAAGTGCTGACCAAGTTATGGATGTCCTAGATCAATTGAATAAAGGTGGCACAACAATTTGTATGGTAACGCATGATCCTCGTTATGCAGAAATGGCGCATACGAAAGTTCAGCTACTTGACGGTACCGTTTTACAAGCACCGGCAGTAAAAATAGCGAGTTAATATTTAGTAAATAATGACTTTTACACATTAAAGGAAGTCATTATTTGTCATGCTGAATTTGCCTATATGGATGTAGGTATTTAGGTTTAATCAGGAACAATAAACCTGTATTTCAGTATCTCGATATGTTGTGAAGATATTCAAAAGTAATTCAGGCTAAAAATTTCAGGGTGATGGAAAAATGAATAGTTATTTAATCAAACAAGCTTATTTGAGTTTAAAGCAAAAACCTATTTTTGTGCTTAGTGTGGTTTCTACCATGGGCATAACGTTGGGGGCTTTATTATGTGTGCTGACACTAGCATATGTCATGTTAATAAAACCCTTGCCATACCCTGATCAAGAACGTCTTTATAATGTAGAACATCAACTGATTAGTAATGAAAACGCAATCGACGGTCGTGCGTTTACTTATCCGAACTTAATGCATTTATACAATAATCAGTCGGTATTTAAAGAAAGTGTTTTAATGTATGTTGATGGTGGTGTTATTACTTCGTTGCCAAGTGAACCTATGGTGGCATTATCTTTTGTATCTCCACAATGGTTCTCATTGTTTTCTGCAAAAATGGCACTTGGCAGAGGCTTCGAAGAAAGTGAAAAAGTTAATAGTTATAACCCAGTTGCCGTCTTAACGTATGAAACATGGCAAAACAAGTTTGATGGTGCGGCAAATGTACTTGAACAAAGCCTAACACTAGGCGGGAATAGTTACTCTATTATAGGTGTGTTAGCAAAAAGTAATGTTGAGGCACCGCTCGGAGGCGCTGGTTTTAAAACAGAGCTATATCTTCCGTGGGATTACAACTCCATAAGTGAAGGAGAACGTAAACGTTGGGGAAATGACGATAGCGGTTTGATCTTTGTTGGTAAAATTAAAGAAGAATATAGAGGACATTCAAAACAGCAATTAGACCAAATGTTGACGACTTTAATTAATGAAAATTGGCAAAATGAAGTTGCTGGTCGTGCCTTTTTCAAAGATTGGTCGATCGCCCTTAACACAAAAACATTAAAATCTTTTATCATTAGTGATGGTGAGCGTAGTGTTTATTTATTATTGATAGGCGCATTGGGTTTATTGCTTATTGCCTGCGCTAATATCGCCAACTTATTTGTGTCTAGAACCGTTGAGCGACAGCAACAATTGGCAATTTCTGCTGCTGTTGGCGCATCTAAAAAACAACTATTTCACAACATTTTAGCGGAAACAGGTTTGTTGATGTTTGTTGCGATTGTACTGGCACAGTTTGTTATATTTGTTGGCTTTAGTGCTTTACAGTATTACCTTGGCGATCTACTCCCGCGCATTGATGAGCTTGAATTGAATAGCTTTTCATTTATCACTTCAATTATATTATTAGTATTGTTAACCATTGTTTTTTCACTAATGTGCCGGAAAATGATCAACTACCATGCCCTTAATGCCACGTTGCAATCGAGCGGTAAAGGCAGTGGTATTCAAGTATCTAAGCGCGTTCGAAATATTCTTATTAGTAGTCAAATTGCGACAGCTACAGCTTTGGTTTTTATCAATGCTGTTCTATATGAAGATGCTAGCGAATTAGTCAACCAACCTTTGGGGTATCAAACCGACAATATTACCGCTGTAGTGTTAGCACTGCCGAGTGTTGAGAAAGGCTTGAAAGTTCAAAAAATCACCGAACTAAAAGGCGAATTATTAGCGCACCCCAAAGTGAAAAACGTTAGCCAAGCAATGCGTCCTACCGGTTTTGGCACCTTAGCACTAACAGCCGCTATTACAGATCAACGTTACACAGCTTTAGGCAAAGATGTTGATGATCAATATTTTAGCATGCTCAAACAAGAAATTATTGAAGGTGAAAACTTTAGCGCTGTCGATGTTCAAGACGACAGAAGTGTGATGATCGTTAATGACGTTTTTGCCAAAAAATTAGTACCTAATGGTAGCGCGATTGGTTTTAAATTTAAAAATGGCGTGGAAATTATCGGTGTTGTTAACAGTATTAATATACCGGGTAGACAACGCATAGAGTCACGTTTTTATTACCCAGCAAGTTTAGCAAGAAACATGTTACTCATAGAGCAACATCAAGGACAAATATTTAACCGTGAGGAAATGATTACCGCACTTAAAAATGTCGATCAAAAAATGAGTTTGTTCAGCTTTACCTCATTGAATGAATATAAAAATCTTCGCCTATTTTCTTCACAAACAACGGCTGTAACAACCTTAGTATTGGCCATTTTAACTCTATTTTTATCTGGGCTTGGCTTGTACGGAATTCTTAACTATTCAAGCCAGATGCGTCGTTCAGAAATAGGCACTCGCATGGCTATTGGTGCTAAAGGTAAAGACATTGTCGGTTTAGTGTTTAAAGACAATGCCGGTGCTTTAGGGCTTGGTTTAGCCATAAGCTTTGTGGTGTTATTAGTTGTGTATCTTGGTTTTAGTGACAGCTTAAAGACTTATATTAGCTTAGAACTTCTGCCGTTATTTATTCTTACATTGGGCGCGATATCAATGCTTTCATCGGTTGCTTGTTATGTGCCATTACGCCAGTTCATCAACAAGCCTGTTATTCATTCATTGAAAGGCAGTGAATAGTGAACCTATTTATTTATCAACTAAAACAAGCATTCTTAAGTGTTAAGAAAAAACCTGGCTTTGTCTTTAGTGTTGTTGCCACTATGGGCATTACCTTAGGTGCTTTGCTGTGTGTATTAACGTTAAGTTATTTGTTATTGGTTGAGCCACTGCCTTATCCCGAACAAGATAGACTTTTTGTTGCTGAGCATAAGGTGCTCGGCGATAAAAAAGAGACCAAAACGGTTGCTTATAGTTATGCTGGCTTGGTGCACTTGTACAAAAGTAAAGTGGCCTTTGATCAAACGGCAATGATGTATTATGACCAAGATGTGATCCTTTCTCACCTTAACCAACCACTGGTTAATACCACATATACCACACCTGAATTACATCAGCTGTTGGCATCGACTATGGCAATCGGTCGAATGTTTGCGGGGAGCGAAGCCCTAGATACCAATAATCCGGTCGCTATGCTCAGTTATAGTACTTGGCAGAATCAGTATGATGGTAATGCGGATATTCTTGAGCAAAAAATTAATATCAGAGGGGTTAGTTATCGCATTATTGGTGTCTTGGCAGAAAACTTTGTTGAACCTGCATTAGCTGAAATTGGCCGTGAAACGCAAGTTTGGCTGCCATGGGACTTTAATCAGACTGACCAAGGGAGCAGAGAAAGTTTCTTGAGTATAAAAGGTAACTTTAAATTTATTGGTCAATTAAAAGAAGGGCTTAACCAAAGCCAAGCACAACAACTTTTAACCCCCTTAGTGAGTGAACGTTGGCAAGAAGGTGTTGCTGACATGGACTTTTTCAAAGCTTGGTCAATCGAAATGCGAGTCCGATCAGTTAAGGACGTTATGTTAGGGGAGAGTGAGTCTATTGCGGTAATGTTGTTAGCAGGGGTGATTGGTTTAGTCTTGATTGCCTGCGCAAATATCTCTAATTTGTTTATCGCACGCACTGCAGAAAACCAACGTCAAATGGCGATTCAAGCCGCGATTGGCGCCACTAAAAAACATTTATTTAAAGGGATGTTTGCTGAAACTAGTTTGCTGATGTTGATGTCGATCATACTCGCCTTGGTACTTGCCAAGGGCGGATTTTATATTATGCAGCAATATTTGGCCTCGGTATTACCGCGAGTTGACGAGTTATCTCTTAATCCGATAACGCTTAGTTGTGCGGCGCTGATCACCCTTATTTTTGCATTGTTTTTTGCTAAATTAAGTACTCGAATTATCAATTATCGTGCACTCAATACGAGCTTACAAAGTAGTGGTAAGGGCAGTGGTTTACAGGTATCAACAAAGACACGCCAAGTATTAATCGCCAGCCAAGTGGCATTAGCTACGCTATTAGTATTTGCCAACTTTAGCTTACTTAAAGATGCCGTTAAAACCATTAATACCCCGATAGGTTTTACCACTAATAATATCTCAACGTTAACTTTAAACTTCTCTTCAACTCAACCATCTAGTCAGGAAGAGGCCATACCTATTATGGCTGAGATCATAGAAAATCTTAGAGCCCTACCGCAGGTGGAAGCAATTGCGCATGGCAGTTCACCTTTAGATGGCTTTGGTATTAAACTGTTAACCAAACTTGCTGATGATGAAAGCCATTCACCGTATTTAAAGAGAATTGATCATAGATATTTTAATATAATTGAACAGCCGTTATTAAAAGGTGAAAATTTTACGAAAGTAGATAGCCGTGATAACAAATATTCGATGATTGTTAACCAAGCGTTTGCTAAGCAGTTAAAACCTGACGGTGATGTCGTAGGTATGCGACTAGTATCGATAAATGAGCCTGAATTTAAAATAATAGGCATTGTTAAAGATATTGCTATTCCTGGCGATACGGCGTTTGGCAGCGACGATGTAGCTGCGCCTATACCAAGAGCCTATATTCCCGATAATCTAGACGACAACAAATTTATACTTAAAATAAAGGCTGGCCAGTCTATTAGTCGCCAACAACTGGGTAAATTGTTAGCCGAAGTTGACGCTAGATATTCAGTATTTAGCTTCAAATCAGCAGATGACATGCTTACCCAAAGGCTCTTTACTCAAATTACTACCGCGGTCACGACGACAGCTTTAACCTTAATCACTTTTTTCCTCGCGGGCATTGGCCTCTATGGAATTTTAAGTTACAGCACACAAATGCGACGCCTTGAATTAGGTACACGTATGGCTGTTGGTGCAAAGCGTTATGACTTAATACTCATGATCATAAAAGACAATATGAAGCCGATTATTGTGGGTGTCTTCTTTAGCTTAGTTATTTTATTAAGCGTGTATTTGTCTTTTAGTGCTGAGCTTTCATCTTATATCACCATGCAATTAGCGCCGTTGTTTGTCGTTACTCTTTTATTAATTTCCACCCTTTCTTTAGTGGCTTGTTACGTACCGCTTAGGAACATTATTAATTTTCCTGCGGTACATAGCTTACGAGGCAATGAATAATGAACTTATTCATCTACCAATTAAAACAAGCATTTCTAAGTCTTAAACAAAAGCCGGGTTTTGTCTTTGGTGTTGTTTCAACTATGGGCATAACCTTAGGGGCTTTGTTGTGTGTTTTAACGCTAAACTATTTATTACTGGTTGAGCCACTGCCTTACCCAGAGCAAGATCGCCTTTTTGTTGCTGAGCACCAAATTATCGGTGCAGCAAATGAAGAGAAAGGTAAATCTTTTAGTTATCCAGGATTAGTACATTTATATAAAAGTAAGGCAGCATTTGAGCAAGCAGCAATGATGACTTACGGGCAAAGTGTGATCATTTCTCATAATAGTCAACCGCTTGTTAATACCGCCTATGTGACACCTGAATTACATCATATTTTAGCTTCGCCTATGGCGTTAGGTCGTGTGTTTGATAACAGCGAAGCCCTCAATACCAATAATCCGGTTGCTTTACTGAGTTATAACACTTGGCAGCAGGATTTTGATGGTAGTGCAGATATTCTTCAGCAAAAAGTGAATTTGAGTGGAGTGAGTTATCGTATTGTAGGAGTGTTGGCTAAGAATTTTGTTGAACCTGCATTGTCTGGAATTGGTCGGGAAACGCAAGTTTGGTTACCATGGGACTATAACCAAGAAGGGGAGTGGCGCAGACAAAATTTTGGTGAAGTAAGTGATAACCTGATGTTCATTGGTTTATTGAAAAAAGGTGTTAGTTCTCTTCAGGCACAACAACTTATAACTCCTTTAGTGAACGAACTTTGGCAAGAAGGTGTTGCTGCCGATGACTTTTTTAAGGGGTGGTCAGTCGACATGCGGGTACGCCCGGTTAAAAACGTTATGCTCGGGAATAGCGAATCTATTGCGGTTATGTTGCTAGCTGGCGTACTTGGTTTAGTTTTTATCGCTTGCGCAAATATTTCTAATTTATTAATGGCGCGTACTGCAGAAAAGCAACGTGAATTGGCCATTCAAGCCGCGATTGGTGCCACTAAAAAGGACTTGTTTATAGCAATGTTTGCTGAAGCTGGTTTGCTGATGTTTATGTCTATCTCACTCGCACTGGTTATTGCTAAGAGCGGATTTTATATCATGCAGCAGTATTTAGCTGCGGTATTACCTAGAGTTAACGAATTATCCCTTAGCTTGATAACCTTCGGCTGTGCCATATTGATCACTATAGTGTTTGCGTTATTTTTCGCTAAATTAAGTACCGGTATGATCAATTATCGAGCGCTAAATTCTAAGTTACAAAACAGTGGTAAGGGCAGTGGCTTACAGGTCTCTAAAAAGACTCGCCAAGTATTAATCGCCAGCCAAGTAGCATTAGCGACGGTATTAGTATTTGCTAACTTTAGTTTACTTAAAGGCGCTGTAAAAACTATCAATGCACCCATAGGTTTTTCCACGACTAATATTTCGACTCTCAACTTAAATTTTTCATCTACTGACTTTCCTAGCCATAAAGAAGCGGTACAAATGATGGCTGAAGTCATGGACAAATTGGCAGCATTGCCACAGGTACAGTCGGTTGCTCAGGGAAGTTCACCGCTTGAAGGTTATTATGTAAGCGCGTTAAATAATCTTGTTAATAATGAAAGGTATACGCCGTATTTCAAAAGAGTTGGTCATAGATATTTCAGTATGATAGATCAGGAAATAGTGCAGGGTGATAACTTTACAATTGCAGATCGCCGAGATGGGGCTAATGTCATTATTGTTAATCAGGCATTTGCGAAACAATTAAAAGCTGATGGCAATGTGCTGGGTTTGCAAATATCAACGGGGGCACCTGATCCTTTAAAAATAATAGGTATCGTCAAGGATATTACTATTCCAGGGGATAGTTCTACCGACGCTGATGGTTCAGGGGCGCCAAGAGTCTATGGTCCAAATGGACTTGGTGGAAAATCTTTCTTGCTGAAACTTAAACCTGATCAATCTGTAAATCGAGAACAATTAGGCAAGCTATTAGCCGAGGTTGATTCTAGATATTCAGTATTTAGCTTCAGTTCCGCAGACGACATGCTGACTCAGAGCTTATTTACCGAAATTACCACTGCGATAACAACCACAGCTTTGGCGTTAATTACTTTCTTTCTGGCAGGTCTGGGTCTATATGGAATTTTAAGTTACAGCACACAAATGCGACGCCTAGAATTAGGTACACGCATGGCTGTTGGTGCAAAGCGTTATGACTTAATACTATTGGTCATAAAAGACAATATGAAGCCGATTATTGTGGGTGTCTTCTTTAGCTTAGTTATTTTATTAAGCGTGTATTTATCTTTTAGTGCTGAACTTTCATCTTTTATCTCAATGCAATTAGCACCGATGTTTGCAGCCACTACTTTATTAATTTCTACTCTTTCGGTATTTGCTTGTTATTTACCGCTTAGGAAATTTATTAATTTCCCTGCGATAAATAGTTTACGAGGAAATTCCTGATGAATCTATTTATATACCAACTTAAACAAGCATTTCTGAGCCTTAAAGAAAAACCTGGCTTCGTCTTTAGTCTTGTCTCAACCATGGGCATTACGCTAGGTGCTCTGCTTTGTATATTAACGCTGGCCTATGTGATGTTAATAAAACCATTGCCGTACCCAGATCAAGAAAAATTATATGTCGCATCACACGAGCATATTGATCCAAAAGGGGCGTTAATGTTTGAGGCTTTTCCTTATCCAGCCTTAATGACCTTATACCAAGAACAAAATGTTTTTACAGAATCAGCATTAGCAATGTATACCAAGGGCGTTTTACTGAGCCAAAATGATTTACCTATGATGGAAGCTACGTTTGTTTCTCCGCAATGGTTTAGTCTCACGGGTATGCCAATGGCAATGGGCCGAGCATTTCAAGAAACAGAAAGTATTGATAAATATAACCCTGTGGCAATTATCAGCCATGAAACTTGGGTAAATACTTTTTCGACCGACAAGGATATTTTGGGCAAAAAAATTGATTTTGATAATGTTTCCTATCAAATCATTGGTGTCGCCGATAATAATTACCAAGAGCCGCAAATATATTCATATCAACGAGGTGTTAGTAAGTATAGAAAAACACAATTATGGTTACCTTGGGACTTTAATACTACAGACGTTGCTGCGCGTAAGATTTGGTGGCAAGTCAATAATGGATTTCTTATTGGTAAGCTATCGGAAAAGTTTACTGCCAGCCAAGCAGAAAGCAGCCTTACACCCTTAGTTAATGAAAAGTGGCTAGCGGCAACCGTTGGTGATAAACGCTTTAAAGATAAAACGAAAAAAATAGCCTTGCACGATTTCAAGAAAGTTATCATCGGAGACAATCGAAAGTCTGTTTATTTTTTATTGGCTGGCATTGTCGGTTTAGTGATTATTGCTTTTACCAATATTGCTAACTTAATGACCTCAAGGGCCTTTATGCAACAGCGTAATATGGCGATACAAGCGGCGATTGGCGCAAAAAAATCGACATTATTTAATATGTTTTTTTGTGAAGCGCTAGTGCTTGTTTTTCTGTCACTTCTAGTTGCGATAATGGTTACTTTCTTCGGTTTCTCATTAATAGAATATTACTTAAGTTCTTCATTGTCACGGGTAAATGAAATGTCTGTGAACAGTTTTACACTCACAGCATCGGTTATCATTTTATTCGTTCTTGCTTGGTTGTTCGCCAAAATATCATTAAAAAGTG
>Ga0209395_1008013_pt1 | contig 10922 bp, 10 predicted proteins | sample GOMGulsemesocosm_3_FD_184635 | JGI IMG/M metagenome (GOLD analysis project Ga0209395, IMG submission 184635) | Methane-oxidizing microbial communities from mesocosms in the Gulf of Mexico - GOM9D Gulf of Mexico (SPAdes) (version 2) | ecosystem: Environmental > Aquatic > Marine > Cold seeps... | reverse complement strand
GCAAAACATCGTGTTTGCAACAGGCAAGTCTATTTTTGATCGTTCTTCAAAAACAAACGTTGGCGATTTAATGCTCGAAAATAATGGTGGCGGGCATGATGCTGCTGGTACTTGCCAGATCCCACTTGAAGAGGCGAACGATGTGTTAGACATCCTTATCTCTCGTATTAATCAAGACGGATAATTTAGCACATAAGAAAGACAACGATGTTGAAAATTAATACAATGCCAATTGTGTTAATTTTCAGCATATTATTTGTATTAAAGCGTGCTAGTTAACAATATTCTCGAATTTTTCGGTCACCGCTTCCTTTCAATAAAGTAGTCCCCTATAATCTTTAAAAACTAATTGGCTTTGCCAAAACAACCATTAAGTGAGCATCATGGATAAGCAATCTCTTGCATACATAAAAAATAGCATTAAAGCCGTTGAAGACTACCCAAAACCTGGCATTATGTTTCGTGATGTCACCTCATTACTTGAAGATCCTAAAGCCTTTGCATTAACCATTGAACTTATGGTTGAAAAGTTTTCAGATCAAGGTTACACCAAAATAGTTGGCACTGAAGCCCGCGGCTTTATTTTTGGTGCACCCCTAGCCCTAGCATTAGGCATTGGTTTTGTTCCGGCAAGAAAGCCGGGTAAATTACCGCGTAAAACTATTTCTCAAGATTATGTGTTGGAATATGGTAGTGACACATTACAAATCCATGAAGATGCACTGACAAGTGACGATAAAGTCCTTATCGTTGATGATCTGTTAGCGACAGGCGGAACGGTTGAAGCAACGGTTAAGCTTATCAAGCAAATTGGCGCCAATGTTCCACATGCTACCTTTGTTATATCATTGCCAGACTTAGGCGGTGAGAAGCGTTTACAGGCGCTTGATTTAGACATCACCACCTTAGTAGAGTTTGAAGGGGAATAAACTCCTTTAGCGCAACCAAATTACACATTTTATGAATTGTTCTAATGATTGGGACAATTTAATACCTTGAGAATATTATGTCTTATCAAGTGTTAGCACGAAAATGGCGGCCCAATAATTTTAATGAAGTTGTTGGCCAGCAACATGTATTGCAAGCGTTAGTTAATGCGCTTGAGCAACAGCGTCTCCATCATGCCTATTTATTTAGCGGTACACGAGGCGTAGGTAAAACCTCTATAGCTCGCTTGTTAGCCAAATGTCTCAATTGTGATCTTGGTGTCTCTGCAAACCCTTGTGGTCAGTGTGAAAGTTGTCTCCAGATTGAAGAAGGGCGTTTTATCGACCTTATTGAAATTGATGCGGCTTCACGGACCAAAGTTGAAGACACACGTGAAATCTTAGATAACGTACAATACAAACCAACCCGAGCGAGATATAAAGTTTATCTAATCGATGAAGTTCATATGCTGTCACGCAGCAGCTTCAATGCGTTACTAAAAACGCTGGAAGAGCCGCCAGAGCATGTAAAGTTTTTGTTTGCGACCACTGAAACACAAAAACTACCAGTGACGATTCTCTCGCGCTGTCTTCAATTTAATCTAAAAGCACTTAGCCCACGCCAAATAGCAGGGCAATTAACACACATTTTGCAAAGTGAGCAGGTTGAATCTGACGAAGGTGCCATTGAATTATTAAGTGCAAGCGCTAAAGGCAGTATGCGTGATGCGTTGAGTTTAACAGATCAAGCGATTTCTCATGGTAACGGTGCTTTAAATCAAGAAATTGTTTCGCAAATGCTTGGGACAATTGATGTAGATTTTAGTATAGATTTAATGGAATTTGCACTTAATGGCGCTAACGAACCACTCTTTGAGCTTAACGATCAAATAGCGCAGCTTGCGCCAGATTATGACGCGTTACTTGCACAAATGATCCAAAATACACACTTTGCATCTATGGCCAAACTAGTGCCAAATACGGTGAGATTAGCAACGCAGCCTAAAAATATTATGCGGTTGGCGAAATTTGATGCCGAGTTATTGCAATTGTACTACTCAATCATGATTCAAGGCCGCCAAGAACTTGAATGGGCCAGCGATCCACAAAGTGGTTTTGAGATGGTGTTGTTACGTTTACTCGCATTTACACCCCAATCATTAACGACTATTGAAAATACTAATTCTGATTCAAACGACGATGCAATCATCGACAGTTTAGATTCTGAACAAGCCTCGATCATTGCGTTAGCGAAAACACAAACAGAGCGTAGCGCCCCTAAAGGGCTAGCAGCTGCCAAAAAGGCACTTGCTAAGCAAAGCCCAGCTGTTAATACGCCAACACCAAAAGTTAAAACTGAACCAGAGGTCGCAACTCCTCTCCCTGAGTCCGCAACGCCTAGTCCAGAGGTAACTGCACCAGCCATTGAGACTGTCACTGAGACCGTGACTGAACAATCCGTTATTGATCCTGTGACAGTTGCCCCACAATCAAATGTCCCTAACAATGTGCCACCTGTGGTTGCACAGCCTATTGCAGCTCCGGCGCCTCCAAGTGAAGCGCCTCAGGCGTTTTCTGAAGAGGAATTGCTTAACATGTCAATGGCGATGGCTCATCAAGAAGATGATGCTGAGTATTACTCTCCATCACAACAGCCTAGCCCTGAGCAAATCCCACAGCATAATCAGCAAGCTGCGCCGGTGCAGTCAGCAGCTGTTAGTGATAATGCGCCCAGTCAACAAAGCAGTAGCATCGACATTAATGCATTTCTGCAGGCTAAAAATTCATTAAAAACGCAGCGCGGCGATAAGGAAACTGATACGCCAAAAAAGTCACTAAAGGTAAATGACGAGTCGAAGGAATTAACGACAACGCAGTTACCTAATCGTGAAAGTAAAGTTGCTTCTATCGACGCTAAGATAGATTCATTGCCTGTAGTGAGTGAAACAAATTTAGTTAAGTTAACTCAGGAGTTACCCAACGATAGCAATGAGCAACCGGCAGTGCCTGTGGCGTTAGTCGATGATCCTGCGTTGTTATTAGCACCAAATTCAGATGACGTATGGACGGTCATGATCGAAGCCCTAGGACTAGGTGGCCGTTTACGACAATTAGCTATCCACTCTACGTTCTCGCAAACAGGCAATACAGTAAACCTATTGTTAGCTACGCAGCACAAGCATTTAAATGCTGACAATGCTGTTGGTGCGCTGCAAAAGAAATTAAGTTTATTGCTTGAAGCACCCGTTGAAGTCGTTGTTGAAGTTGGTGATGATGCCAATCAAACTCCTTATGGCATTGCCCAAGACCTACATCAACATAGGTTGTCGCTTGCGGCGCAGCGTATAAAGTCTGATGCTAGTGTGAACACTTTCATCAATGACTTTGACGCGACACTGGTTGATGAAAGTATTAAATACAGAACGATAAAAGCGATAGGTTAGCGCTTGAATTATTTCAATTGATCCCCATATCAATATTGAACCCTGATAAATTTTGGGTAAAATAGCACGATGATGCGGCGTGTTGATCGCACAATAGAAAAGAGAGAAATTATGTTTGGTAAAGGCGGAATGGGCAACTTAATGAAACAAGCCCAAAAAATGCAAGACGATATGGCAAAAGCACAAGCTGAAATTGCAACAATGGAAGTTACTGGTGAGTCTGGTGCTGGTCTTGTTAAGATTGTGATGACCGGTAATCATAACGTTCGCCGTGTTGATATTGATCCAAGCTTAATGGCTGACGACAAAGAAATGTTGGAAGACCTAATTGCCGCTGCTATCAACGATGCTGCTCGCCGTGTTGAAGAAACAAACAAAGATAAAATGGCCGATGTTACTGGTGGTATGCAATTACCACCTGGTATGAAAATGCCATTCTAGGGTTAACACCTAATAAAAAAGGCACTTTTATAGTGCCTTTTTTGATCCAGCCTTACAAATTATGAGCCTCTGATTTGTCCAAGCTTAATTATTTGTGTTTGTGCTTTCTCCAACACCATAATCCGTTTCTGTCTGGAATACTGGTGTATACACAGCCAGAGTGAATAAATGAAATTCAGCAAGTATCACGCATTAGGCAATGATTACATCGTAATCGATCCTAAAAACTTAAAGACCAAATTATTAAAAAATGATATTAAAACCATCTGCGAAAGGCATTATGGAGTTGGATCTGATGGTATTTTGTATGGTCCCGAAGAAAGTGATACGTGTGATTTTTCTTTGAGAATATTTAACCCTGATTCAAGTGAAGCAGAAATAAGTGGCAACGGCGTACGAATTTTCTCAAGGTACTTATGGGATCAATCATTAGTATCAAACAATAAATTTACCATAGAAACTAAAGGTGGCTTTGTAAACTCAACCGTTGGTGACAAAGGGCTTTCTGTATCTGTAGGGATGGGTAAAGTTAGATTTACTCACGAACCAGTCGGTAATAAAGATCTTTCACCTGAAGTCATAAATATTAAGGGACGAAATTTTACCTATTACTTAGCTAATGTCGGTAATCCACATTGTGTAATATTACTCGATGAATTGGATGACTCTATTGCTACAGAATATGGCAGCCTTATTGAAAATGATTCACGATTTAGCAATCGAACTAACGTTCAATTTGTTAAAATCATTGACCGGTCTTCAATTCAAATTGAAATATGGGAACGCGGAGCAGGTTACACACTAGCTTCAGGCTCAAGCAGTACCGCTGCTGCTTCAGTGGTGAAATCACTCGGATTGTGTGATTCGAATATCAACGTTCACATGCCAGGCGGTATTATTAATATCAAACTTGATGCTGAGTTTTTTGCAACTATGACAGGTGCTGTTTGTAAAATTTGTGAAGGTGATTTTTCAACAGAGGCTTTAGCTTCACTCTCACAAGCAAGAATTGGTGTCCAGTAGGTCATCTAGCGGCATTGAGTTGATTAGTTTTTTTTAGCTGCTATTTAGCTTGTTCAGTTAATAAGAATTCATTTAACATTGGGAATTAGGTTATTATTAACTTTGATAAATTATTGAAATAATGAAAGAACTCTATTATTGTTTTACTTCAAAATACTTGGCTGGAAACGATAATTTCTAAAGCCTCAATTGTGTGAATAATCAGGTTGTGTGTACATTGAAAGATTTAATTATTAGAAAAGCATTATTAGAAGATAAAACATGTTTACTTAACTTGGAACAAAAAGTAGTTGAAGCAGAACGCCCCTATAACAGTACAATCAAGTCTGAAGATGCCTTTTATTATGATCTTAATACTTTGTTGATTGACGATGATTCTCATGTGGTCGTTGCACAAGTCAATGGTCAGATTATTGGTACTGGCTATGCGCAAATTCGCCAATCTAAGAAGTCACTTAAACATAGTAAGCATTCCTATCTTGGTTTCATGTTCGTTGAACCTGAGCATAGAGGTTGTGGCATTAACAAACAGATTATGGACAATTTGATAAATTGGAGTAAAGGGCAGGGGATCTTTGACTTTTATTTGGATGTGTATGATGGAAATGATGCGGCTATTAGGGCTTATGAAAAAGTGGGGTTTTCAAAGTCTTTAGTTGAAATGAAAATCAACTTGGATAAGGACTAAACCTCGGTGATTGTTGTTTGAATTATGCTTCATTAAATTTTAACCCTCTTTAATGTTAATGCCTGTCTATTTGTGTCTATCGGAAATCTTATGTCCAACTGTCCTTTAACCCAATTTATTAAACAATTATCTCCCACTTGCCATGTCTTTAGTCAATTAACTTGTCGCGCACCTTGGGGCTTAGCAGAATCTTGCTTACCTTATACTAGTTTTAGTTTTTTGCGCACAGGGCAGTGCTGGGTACAGGTTGCAGAGCAAAAGCCGTTTTTGTTAAATGCCGGAGAACTGTTATTTCTGCCCTATGGTACGGCGCACAAAACCATGAGCGATCCAAATATGGAATGTGAACACGTTGACGATGTGTTTATGAATAAAAGCAAAGATGAAGTAGAAGGTATGGTTTACGGTGGTCATGGTGCAGTATGTGATCTTATTTGTGGATATTTAGATTTTGGTCCTCTGCAATACTTTGGTCAAAATGCCGTATTTACTGGCTTACCTAATGTATTAGTCTTAGATACTGCTCAATCCCCAAGGTTAGAGTCATTATTATTGTGGATTCACCAAGAAAATAGAGAAACGCAGTCGGGCAGTGATATCGCAATAAGTCATTTACTCGAGCTGTTATTGTTAGAGCTCTTTCGCAGTTTAGATCACGTTGAACTTGAGTTAGGCTGGTTAAAAGGTTTAGCGGATAATAGGTTGGCCCCTGCCATTAGCCGAATACAAAACGATTACCAGATTGATTGGACTTTGCCAGCACTTGCAGAGCAAGCCGCATTATCCAAAACAGCTTTTAGTCAGCGCTTTAAAAAAGTCACAGGTTGCTCACCTCTTGAGTTTCTACGTCAATGGCGCTGTTTAATGGCAGCCAAACAACTGATCAAAAATCACGAATCAATACAGCAAATAGCAAGTAGAGTAGGTTTTCAGTCTGCTGATGTGTTTATTCGAAATTTCAAGCAACTACATTCGCTAACGCCTAAACAATACAGGCAAACACATCAACAATTCATACCATAAATCGACGATTTAGACAGCGTTATCTACTCACTAACCCAAGTGATAATTATGCCCTTCAAAACCTATTAAACACACGTTAATCTTGGTTTTAATTCAATTAGGAGGCAAAAATGTCACAAATAAGATCAGTTTTAGTGACCGGTGGAACGGGCAATATCGGCAGCGCCGTGGTTCAAGAATTACTTAAATATAATTATAGTGTTAGCGTGTTATGTCGTAGCGAACAAAGTGCTGTAAAAGTTAAAGCGCTTGGCGCCAACGTGATTTATGGAGACATAAAAAAAACTGAGTTATGGATACAATGCCTAGGGGAATTTGATGCTTTAATTCATACCGCATGCACTTTTGAAGACGATATGGCCGAGGTAGATAGCCATTTTAGTCAGGCACTCGCCAATGCTGCGAAGTTACGAAGCACCCCATTAATTTTACTCTATACCACCGGCTGCTGGAATTTTGGTGAGCATGCTTTACGAGTCACTGAACATAGCAAAAAAAACGTACTCAAAGATTTTAAATGGATGGAAGATAACGGCCACTATCTAAAAAAACAAACTAACTTGGATGTGAGGTTTGTAAGCCCTGTAAACGTTGTTGATAACCAACAAGGTAATGTTCCGCCTATTTTGATGTGGGAATTAGAACGTCATCAACAGCCTTGTATTCCTAATATCGATAAGCTCACGTGGTCGTTAGTCGACAGACATAACTTGTCTGAGTTATATCGCTTAGTCTTAGAAAAGGGCATCACAGGTGAAGAGTATATTGGCTCTGGATCTGACCATTTGGTGGTAGAGTTAGCTCAAAGCCTCAGCCCACTTGAAACTAAAACTTTAGCGCTCAGCGATTGGTTAGAAACCTATGGTAGTTGGAGTGCAGGCTATGGAATAAAACAAGTATTTAGCAGTGAGAAAGCGATAAAGAATCTAGGTTGGAAGCCACAAGCCATTTGTTTAATACCAATTCCGATAATTATATGATCTTGTTGTGCGAAGAAATATTTAACGAGTACAAGGCGCTCGAATGAGTAATAGCTAGCTATTGGGATTGAGAGCAACGCTGTAATGGTTAAATATAGCAAGTACAATTGATCAGTTATTAAGTGGAATTGGTATAAGTAACAATGAAATCAAGTGGGGCACTTAAGAATACACAACGAATGATGGGCCAAACACTGCATTCTCATTTTCTAGAATGTTTGGCTTTTACGTATTGCTAACAGTCAAAAATAAGTGTCGCGCAGCCAACACTTGTTGCTGTAAATTCCCTTCACAATATAGGACAGTAATTAATTAGTTCATCCGCTACCTCTATCATCACTGTATATCTCGCTGTGCATTCTTGTGCGGTAACAAAATTTTAACTAGCCAATTCATAATAGTCATTTAAAGAAAGTCTGAGTGAACCTATTTTTGCTCAGAACTAACTCGATATTTACTTACCAGACGTATTGGCATAATAGGTAACACAATTAATAAAATGCCGACAATCGTTAACCAATCAGGGTACTCGTCAAACCAGATAATGCCAAAAAGTGTCACAAAGATAATTCCTGAATATTCTGCCAAAGCAATATGTGAAGTAACAGCACGTTTATAGGCCGAGATAACACTGGCATGATAGCCCAAAGTAAATAAAGAGCTGGCAGCTATTAACACTAACTCAAACCATGATAATGGTTGCCAAAAAAAGGCGGCAAGTATACTTGCAAGAGGGAGCGATATTAGGCTTGTCCAAAAAAGCGTTATAGTGACTGATTGCCTCATCGGTAGCTTTTTCACAAGCACATTAAAAATTGCCAGAGTAAAAGCGCACCCCAAAGCAAAAATTGCTGCCCAGTGAAATTGCGAAGGTCGTAAAATGACTAATACACCAACAAAACCAACTAATGTAGCAATCATTTTACCTGGCGTAGTTTTTTCTTTTAATAGCCAAAACGACAATGGCAACATGAGCAACGGCGCTGTATAAAATACTGCATTTGCTGTTGTTAAAGACAGGTAAGTTAGTGCAACCATTAAAAATCCACTTCCTGCCAACACCAGATGTGCTCTAAAAACAGTAATCTTAATATTTCCTGGTTGTCTTTCACTAGGGCTAGTTTTAAGCCAAAATGGCAATAGCAAAACAACACACAATAGTTGACGAATAAACACATATTGAAATGGAGATATACCGCCATTTAGAAGCTTAACTGAAACGTCAGATAAAGACGCTGACAGGTTACCTACGACCAATAAAAGAATCGCAACTGTAACGACGGGGTAACGCTTTAGCATGACTTTAACAGTCGCATGTCAATATGGGGTAGGTCATCTTCTAAATAGACTTCTGAGATTGCCTTAAAACCAAATGCTTCATAAAACTCTAGCAGATATTCTTGGGCTCCTATATCAATATTCTGGTTTGGCCAAAGCTGCTGACAGTAATCTAAAATAGTAGCTACGAGTTCTTGTCCTAATCCGTTTCCACGTTTTGACTTATCAATGGCTACACGTCCAAAACTGGTATTTTTATAAGATAAACCAGGACTGATAAGTCGTGAATACGCAATGATTTTTCCATGTTGATAGCCGAGTAAATGATATACGTCTTTGGCGCAGTCAATGTTGTCGAGTTCGGGATACGGACAAGTCTGTTCGACTACGAATATATCTACTCTCAGTTTTAGAAGCTCGTAGAGCTGTTTTGTACTCAGTTGGGAAAAAGTTAAACACATCCAGTTCATTATCGTTTACATCATCAAAAGTTGAATTATGTTGTGACTTTAGCCTGAATTATTTTCAGTGGCGTTAACCTTTGTTAAGATTTTAAGCGTTTTTTTATTCTGCTTAAACTAATTGGTGTTATACCGATGTATGAAGCAACTTGATAATCAGACAAACGATCTTCTAAGTCCGAAAATTTTTCAGAAAATAGTTTGTAACGTTCTTCTGGGCTGTGCAACAGCATAAAACGTTCTTTATTTTCTTTATACAGTAACTGGTTTTCGAGTAGCTGTAGGTAAAATGGATGGCATTGTTCTCGCCATTGTTGAATTTCAATAATGGGTATTTTAAGTAATTGGCTTGGTGCTATGGTTTCAATCAGATAGGGGCTTGGGAGTTGGTTAATTAAGCTTTCAAAATTAACCACGCAGTCTCCAGACCAATAAAATTCTTTACTGAATTTCTTGCCCTCAGCCGTGAGATAACAAGCATGGCATAGGCCTTCTATCATAAAGTATAAGTGCTTAACGCTATCACCTTGGTGAACTAATATTGTTTTATTAGGTAAATTTATTAGTTCTGACTTTTGGAAAAGTTGACTGGCTTGGTCCAGTTTAAAACCGTGTTGTTGTAACAAATCTATAAATTTTTGACTCATAACTACCACATAGAAGATTAGTAAATATTTATTGGGAGAATTTTATCATTTATGAAAAAGTATTAAAATTTTTCGTGCCAATTAGGCCGCCTAATTATATGGCATCATGAACAAAAAAACGTTCATCAAACCATGGGATTGGTTGGTAGTTACACAACTAGTTTTGATAATGAAAACTGTTTAATCCATTGGGAATTGCTCATTTATAAGTTTGCCATCAAAAGAAAATATTGATGTATCACATTAAATAGCTTTGTAAAATTAGCATCATCACAGTGTAAATGTCTTGGCTTTATTAGAGTTTTTATGTCGCGGTGTCGACACCAAGCTGGGAAATACGTAAGTATGTGGGGGGCTAATGAGTTTCTAATACCTTCTTGTTTTTTTGAGCATAAGTGGAAATATTGAATCACGTAAAGAGGAGCTGCTTTTGCTTTCAAAGGTTATAAGTGAACGGTATAATGACACCTCAATAAACATAGATGTTTTAGTGGTTTTTATCATCGTCTTATAACTAATCATCGATAAAATCTCAAAACAGGAAAGCCGTTAGTGTTTGAAAACATTGTCTTAGTAGTATTTTTTTCTCATTTATTAATGGCCACCTTTCTTTGTAGTCTCAGTACTGGCAATCGTTTAAGTCATAAGCTACTTGCGGCATATTTAATGGTTGTAGCCATAGATCTTAGTAGCGTCATATTTACCGAATTTTTCCGCGCTTATTTGGACCTTGATATACTCAGGTTCAATTTTTCACTGTTTGCGGGCCCTACGTTATACCTATATGTTAAAGCGGCTATTTACGACGACTTTAAGTTAAAAATTAAACACTTGGTTCATGGCATCCCTTACGTCATTGCCGGCTTGGTGATGGTGCCCAACTTCTTTAGTGTAGACAATGCTGCAAAGCAGCTTGTTTATGACAATTTCACCAATGTTCCTGAAATAACCTTTATTCATTTCATGACATTTATTCAACTTGGCTTTTACCTGTTAGTTATTTATAAGCAC
>Ga0209395_1008012_pt1 | contig 10923 bp, 10 predicted proteins | sample GOMGulsemesocosm_3_FD_184635 | JGI IMG/M metagenome (GOLD analysis project Ga0209395, IMG submission 184635) | Methane-oxidizing microbial communities from mesocosms in the Gulf of Mexico - GOM9D Gulf of Mexico (SPAdes) (version 2) | ecosystem: Environmental > Aquatic > Marine > Cold seeps... | reverse complement strand
TTCAAAAAACTTTAGGCGCCTATAAACATCTTCACTTTCAAAATCAGAAGCTACACTTACTGCTCCTTTGTATAACTTACCTAGTTTATGCCCCCAAGCAGGAGAGCCCATTTTTACCTGAATTCCATTCCCAATCAAAAATGCTTTAAGATAAAGTTCAAGTGTTCTGTGGGAATTTACTGGAGCCTCAATGAAAAAGCCTGTAAACCACAATAAACGCGTTGCTATATAACTATTATCTGCGTAACTCAACCAAGTTAAAGTACTACTCTTATCGATCATATATACTCGCTAATACTTCGCTCTAACAGCTTATTAGAAAGAAAAAATAAGTAAATAACTCAACACTAACTCTTTCTTTATACATAACCAATTTTTAACATAAAGACTAACTGCATGAAAGAGTTTTCTTTTTTCTGAATCCTAAATGTTTCAATAGATACATTACAGAAATAATAATTAATTTGGCAAAAGAACGTAACAGAAGCTAAGCTGTATAAACATACAGCAACTAGAGGTGTCGATATGGAAGAAAAATCACCGTTTTTAACAAGCATCGTAGAAGAAATGAGAAATATGCGTTATGCGAAAAGAACAATTGAAACTTACCTCCACTGGATAAAATATTACATTAACTATTCCGGAAAAAACCACCCTGCACTTATGGGAAATGTCGAAGTAGAAAAGTTTCTCAGCTATTTAGTTAATCAACAAAATGTTTCTGTCGCAACGCAATCACTAGCCCTTAATGCTTTGTCTTTTTTGTATAAGGAAATACTAAAGAACGAATTAAGTTTAACGCTCAATTTTAATTTGAGTAAACGATCCAGAAAGCTACCTGATGTTTTAACACCTACAGAAGTAATGAAATTATTAGCCCTAATTCCTCAACAACATCATTTGTTGGTGAGCATATTATATGGAAGTGGTTTACGGTTGATGGAAGCTATTCGGCTTAGAGTACAAGATATCGATTTTGATTATCATTGTATTTCAGTTTGGAATGGAAAGGGAAGTAGGCACCGTAGAGTAACTTTGGCTAACGAGCTTATCCCAAATTTATATCAACAAATTCAAACGGTGAAAAAATATCATAATGTAGATAGGCTAAACCCCAAGTACACAGGTGTTTGGTTACAAAATGCCCTGAGTAGAAAATACCCAACAGCCGCAAAAGAACTAAAGTGGCAATATTTATTTCCTTCTACCCGGCTTAGCCTTGATCCCGAATCAAACGAAATTAAACGTCATCATTTAAGTGAAACGAGTATACAAAAATCAGTTAAAAATGCGGCAAACGAATTAAACATCAATAAAAGAATAACATGTCACACTTTACGCCATTCATTTGCCACGCACTTATTGCAACGAGGCGCTGACATAAGAACAGTACAAGAACAATTAGGCCATAGTGATTTACGAACAACCCAAATTTACACTCATGTACTTGAACACGGAGCTAATGGTGTAAGAAGTCCACTTTCTGATCTACTTTGACAAACTGTTGAACAGTATAAGTCAAAGCACTTTGATCTTAGGCGAATCTAGGCTTATGTACTTTTCGTAAACAAGTGGCTCAAGCGAAAATAAAAGATGCTTAATCAATAACAGGGAGTAACTTCCCTGCTTGAATTAATTCACCAAACGCCTTTTCGAACCAGTTAACGAGCTCTGTTTTTAACCATCACTTCTATTTCTTAATGTTGAAGCGGTGAGTGTTACACGCTTTAATAGCATTTTCGCTAAATCAACTTCTGGACAAAAGCACCCTTGTAAAATAGAAAGCAGAACAATCTGTCCGTCCATGGCACTTACATTAATGTTTATTTGCACATAGTCACCACCAACCACATCTATTACCACATCAAAACCTGTAGGTAGATTCTTCTTACTACAAATCACAAAATCAGTATCGTGATAATTAATCGCAACATCTGCCCCCTGTTTAATACACGCATGGCATTTTTCATTACTGCCAACGGTTACCACTACAAAGCAGCCATAAGATTCGCAAGGACTAAGGTGCACAGCCAACATCATTGGCTCCAGCATGGATCAGTACCGATTGATTAATGTTTACTTGCGCTATAGAAAATAAGCTTTGATATGCTGTTAAAAATGTTTCGGCGTAGGATACTTACCTTAACGCTGTAAAATATCAGCACGATTAACGCCAAACGCTTTTACCTTCACTAAACATTGCTCGACTGAAATTTCATGTATGGAAACTTCAGCAAACAATAATTGTTGCTGAACAGTAACAGCTATAATCTTCAAAAATTTAACCTAAGTTGTTTTATGCTAAGTTGCTAACTAATAGCGAAAAAATGATGTTCTTGCCATTGTACCTTCTTTTTTTGCATATTTGACACTTCTGCTTGTGGTGGACCATGAGTTAACCATTCGAGCATTTTATCAACTTCTCTTTCTTCACCGCACATTAGCACTTCAACATCACCGTCAGCCAAATTACGTGCATAACCACTTAAACCGTGATCAATAGCAATTTGCTGGCTAGACGCTCTAAAATAGACGCCCTGCACTTTTCCACTCACATGGGCGATATAACTAACATTCATACGTGTTGCTCCATAATTTAAACCAAAATAACTGAGTTTGAAGATTGCACCAGAGCGTCGCATTGACTACACTCTGCGCAATTTCATTTACCTGCTCATATAAGTATAGTCACATGTCAGCAAGAATTTATTTAAAAGTAAGCCGAGACAAGTCTTTATTACGAAAACATCCATGGATATTTTCTCTAGCGATCAATAAAATCAAGGGTAAGCCGATGTTGGGCGACACCGTAGATATTTATGATCACCGCGAAAAATGGCTTGCCCGAGGTGCATACTCACCAGAATCACAAATTAGAGTACGCGTATGGACCTTTAATGAAAAAGAAGAAATTGACAGTGAATTTTTTCGTAATAAATTGTTAAACGCGCAATCAAGACGTGATTGGTATATCGAAGAAGGTGGTTTAACAGGCTATCGCTTAATTGCGGGTGAGTCTGACGGTTTACCTGGCATAACCATTGATAAATACGACAACCTCATTGTTTGTCAATTATTAAGTGCGGGCGCAGACTTCCATCGTTATACCTTAGTTGAAGTATTGAAAAGCCTGTACCCAGACTGCAGTATTTATGAACGTTCAGATGTAGATGTTCGTAAAAAGGAAGGCTTAGAGCCTGTTACGGGTTGGTTGGCTAAACCTTTAGATTCTACCGCATGTGTCATAAAAGAGCATGGCTTATCAATTAATGTTGATGTAGCAAAAGGTCATAAAACGGGTTTTTACCTAGACCAACGTGATTCACGCGTTACTGCCGGTCGTTATTCAAAAGGTAAAAGCGTTTTAAACTGTTTTTCTTATACCGGTACCTTTGCTCTACATTGTGCCGCTAATAACGCTAAAGAAGTCATTAATGTTGACGTTTCACAATCTGCTCTCGATTTAGCTAAAGAGAATGTCGCGCTCAATAACTTGCAAGACAAAAACGTCTCATTCGTTAAAGCCGATGTCTTTAAATTGTTAAGGCAATATCGCGAAGAAAAGCGTCAGTTTGATATGATCATTTTAGATCCACCAAAATTTGTTGAATCTAAAGCACAGCTAACCGGTGCTTGTCGTGGTTACAAAGACATTAACATGCTTGCCATGCAGTTATTAAAGCCTGGCGGTATATTATTAACCTTTTCTTGCTCAGGTTTAATGGAAGCGAGTTTATTTCAAAAAGTCGTTGCCGATGCTGCCTTAGATGCTCGACGTGAAGTACATTTTGTTGAACGTCTGCAGCAAGCCGCCGACCACCCTATTTCATCAAATTATCCTGAAGGATATTACTTGAAAGGTTTAGTCTGTCAGGTAAGTTAGTTTTTAAGACGTTTATAAAACAAAAAACGAGCAATGATTGCTCGTTTTTTATTTTTCCGCTTTTAGTTCAGCGTATTAAGTGTAACTGTTCGGTCTTAGGTGCAGGTATTAGGTTGATGTCTTTAATTTACCAAACATTCACTAATCTATTTCAGCGATATTTATCCCAACTAAAAACCCTTCAGTTCCTTCTTCGGTAACTCTAACAACTTTTCCTGATATTTCAAGCGGCTGCACATTGTTGTTTGCTGACTCAACACTGACTTTAACACAGGTATTTAATTCAATAGGATGGCTCATTTCTATGGCCATACCCGTAGCACTTAAATCACGACAAGTGGCCAAAATTTTACTATTTGCTTCATCGTCAATAATGGTTACCGTTACATCACTATTTAACATCATTCGATAGAAATCACGTTTATCATCAAAGTTAACCATTCGTGCTCCATTGCATTATTTTAATTTCTCTTACTCTTTTATACCCATTGCTGAGTTTAGTGTCAAATGCGAAAATCAAAAATAACGTTTAAGATCGTGTTAATTCGCTGAAATAGCCTTTAAATGATTTAAAATTCGCTTTGCTGACACGGGGTAAGCCGTTTTTAAATTTTGCGCAAAGACAGAAACTCGAAACTCTTCCATCATCCAACGTACGTCTAATATTTCATCACTCAATGGCTTTCCTTTACTTTGATTAGCCAACAGTAGCTGATGAGCGTCATTCACTTTCGCTATTTCTAGCATCTTTAAACGATCTTGATTTGGATCAACCGGTAACTTTTCCATCCGTCTAAGCATAGCTTGTAGATAACGCGCAATATCATCTAAGCGCTGGTGACCTGATGCAGTAACAAAGCCCTTGTACACCAGTAATTTTTGATGCGCTTTGATATCAGCTTGTGCCTGAATAACATCAAGTGACATGCGCCCTTTTAATTTTTTACTGATCTCATGGTTAAGGGTTAAAACTTTCTCCACCTTTATCGCTGACGCTAATACGCTATCGGCGAGTTCGGCGCGAACATAATCTTTAGCCTTTTCAAACTCAGCTTTACCACGGGGTAATTCTCCGTGCTCTTTAACAAGATACTGACAAGCAGCAACAATACAATCATCTAATAAATCAGGAATTGAGCCAAAAGGATTAAAATATAAACCTAACTTAGCTTTATTAGGCAATTTTTGTTGTAAGTATTTCACCGGAGACGGTATATTCAACAAAATCAAACGGCTAATCCCGTTAACCATTGCCTGCTCAGCAAGGCTTTCTTGCTCAAAGAGTTCAATAGCAACACTTTTATTTTTATCAACCAACGCGGGGAACGCTTTAATGGTGATATTAGCGATGTTTTTTTCATAACCTTTGGGTATGTCCTTAAAGTCCCATTCGGTGATCTGATCTCGCTCTATACCTTTGTCAGCCACTTTTTTAATAGAAGCTTTTACTTTTCCTTGCAGCGCACTGGTTAATTTATCAAGTGAACGCCCTTCGCTGATCAACTTGCCATTTTCATTGACCACTTTAAAATTCATTTGTAAATGTACAGGGAGCTCAATATCTTGCCATATACCTTCAGGTAACCGCACACCTGTCATACGTAACAAATGCTTTTCTATCGAATCAACAAGTCGACCGTTAAATTCAGTGATAGCTGACAAACAAGCTTCGGCATAATTTGGCGCAGGTACAAAATTACGACGTAACGATTTAGGTAACCCTTTAATCAAAGCGATAATCAGTTCTAAACGCAATGCAGGTATAAGCCAGTCAAAGTCAATATTTTCAATTTGGTTCAACACACCCACAGGAATATGTAAGCTAATGCCGTCGTCAATATCCCCAGGAGTAAAATGATACGTTAGCGGTAAAGTTAAATTACCCTGTTGCCAAACATCAGGATAGTCATTAGCTGACAGTACTTTAGATGTTTCGTTTAACAAAAATTCTTTAGTAAAATCTAATAGTTGTGCGTTATTAGTTTTTTCTTTTTTCCACCATGACAAAAAGCTACGCTGACAAATAATAGTTTCAGGTAGTTTTTCATCATAAAATTCAACTAAGCGTTCTTCATCAACCAAGAAGTCTTTACGGCGAGCTTTTTGTTCTAGTTTTTCAATACTCTCGACTAACTTATGGTTTTGCTGATAAAACGCTTCTTTAACCGTACTGTCACCGTTAACTAAGGCTTCGCGAATAAAGATTTCACGACAGGTATGAGGCTCAATACGGTTAAAGTTAATTTTACGTTTTGAGACTATGGTCAGCCCATATAAAATAACTTGCTCGAACGCCATCACCGCACCTTGTTTTTTCTCCCAATGCGGTTCGCTATAGTTTCGTTTTATTAAATGTGGCGCTAACGGCTCAATCCATTGTGGATCTATCTTTGCGACCATACGCGCAAATAAACGACTCGTTTCAACAAGCTCTGTTGCCATTAGCCATTTAGGTGATTTTTTGGCAACCCCAGAGCCCGGAAAAATATAGAATCGGCTATTACGTGCGCCTTTGTATTCACGATTATCGTCGAGTTGTCCTAAGTGGCTTAATAAGCCCGATAATATTGCCTGATGAATAATGTCATTATTATTGTTGCTAGGTTCATCATCGTTACTTGCTTTGCTACTCGATTTGTTATTGCTAGCATCTTGTACCGTTGGCGTGAACTCGATGCTGCTCATGGTGATGTTTAAATCACGCAAGGCATGTTTCAACTGGCTAAAGATATCTTGCCATTCACGAATACGCATATAGGCTAAAAATTCTTTTTTACACATGTTGCGAAACTGGCTATTGGTTAATTCTTTTTGTTGTTGTTCAACGTGCTGCCACAAGTTTAACAAGCTAATAAAGTCAGAATCTTTATCTTTAAAACGATTATGCTTTTCATCAGCCGCTTGCTGTTTTTCATGTGGTCGTTCACGAGGGTCTTGAATACTTAACGCACTAACAATAATAAATATTTGTTCAATACAGCCAAGTTCAATCGCAGTTAATATCATTTTAGACAAACGCGGATCTGTCGGAAATTTTGCTAACATCCGGCCAGCTTTTGTTAACACTACTTTATTCTCTTGCTTTTCTATTGCAGCAAGTTCTTCAAGCAGTGAAATACCATCACTAATATTTCGGTTATCTGGTGGCTGCACAAAGGGGAAATCCGCAATACTGCCCAGGTCGAGTGCTAGCATTTGCAAAATAACCGTCGCCAGGTTGGTTCTTAATATTTCGGGGTCGGTAAATTCTGGGCGCCCCAGAAAGTCATCTTCACTGTATAAGCGTAAACAAACACCTGCAGAAACACGGCCACAACGTCCGGCTCTTTGATTCGCGCTGGCTTGCGAAATGGCTTCAATGGGAAGTCGTTGTACTTTTGTGCGGTAACTATAACGAGAAATACGCGCGGTACCTGGGTCGATAACATACTTAATACCCGGTACGGTTAAGCTAGTTTCAGCTACGTTGGTCGCTAATACAATGTTACGACCACTGTGCGGCTTAAAAATTCGGTTTTGCTCTTGTACCGTTAAGCGTGAATACAAAGGTAGAATTTGAGTATGTCGTAAATTAGCTTTTTCTAATGCTGATGCAGCATCGCGTATTTCCCGCTCACCATTGAGGAAAATAAGAATATCGCCTTGGCTAATATGCCCAAGTTCGTCAACCGCTTGTAAAATGCCACTAATACTATCGTTACTACTCGCTTCTTCTTCATTATCGCTTTCAGCATTTAACGGGCGATAAAGTATATCGACTGGAAAAGTTCTGCCCGATACTTCAATAATTGGCGCAGGCACGCCAGTTGCCGAGGCAAAATGTTTTGAGAAACGCTCAGGATCTATGGTTGCCGAGGTAATAATGACTTTTAAATCTGGGCGTCTCGGTAATATTTCTCGTAAATACCCTAAAATAAAGTCGATGTTTAAACTACGTTCATGGGCTTCATCAATAATTAAGGTGTCGTATTTACGTAACAAACGATCATGTTGCATTTCAGCCAATAAAATACCGTCGGTCATTAATTTTATGTAACTTTTATCACTGACTAAATCATTAAAACGAACTTTATAACCAACAGCGTCACCCAGCTTTGTTGATAATTCATCAGCGATTCGTGTAGCAACTGTACGTGCAGCAATACGACGCGGCTGCGTATGACCTATCATGCCATCAATACCGCGACCTAATGCTAAACATATTTTTGGAATTTGCGTGGTTTTACCTGAGCCCGTTTCACCTGCAATAATAACCACTTGGTTATCCGAGATCATTTTAGCAATATGCTCTGAGTTTTGTGAAACAGGTAAACCTTCAGGATAGGTTGTTTTTGGAACGTTCTGAATTTTAATTTGTTTTTTACTAATCGACTCATCAAGGTGTGCAGAAATTTGTCTCAGTGATTTTTGCTTTTTATTTAGGTCCGATATTTTTTTACTCGATAACAAACGCTTTTTCAAACGAAATTGATCCGACTTTAGGCTCAAAGGAAGTTTACTAAAAAGCTTATCAATATTGATTAATGGTGTTGGCTGAGCCACGGGAGAATTAACGATAGGTTTTTCAGAAGACAAGATGAACTCGAATAAAATGACAAAAAGAAATTTTACCAGTTTTATTAAAGCGGTACCACTTGAATCAAGTGGTACAAAATTATGTAGTAAGAATAGTCGTTCTAAAGCCTATGATTTAAAACTACTACGCATATGTTGGTCTATAGCATGTAAAACATCATTACGACATATAGTTCCGAGTAAGTTGCCATCATCATCAACCACCGGATACACTTTGGGTTTATTTAATAACATGGTTTGCGCTAATTCAATCACACTGTCGTATGGTTTAACTGACAATACTTCTTTTCGCATTAATGACGCAACATCGGTGACATGTTCGTTGTGATATATAGACTGCAACATTTTTGCTAAGACATCACTCTCTGATAAAAACCCAATCAAACGGTAGTTATCATCAATGACAGGACCACCTATTTGTTTGGTTTTTAGAAAGCGGAGTGACGCTTCTTCAACCACCATTTCGGAAGTAAAAGTAACCGGGTAGTGATTCATGTAGTCTTTTACTTGGATGCTCTCCATAGTTATTTCCTTAATAAAATCAAAAAATAAAAGTACCGTACTTATAAAAATAACTGTAGACGCTTTTATTCAATAAATCATGTATTTAGTTAAAAAAAAACATTTATTTATTAAGGACTAACTTTAGATCAAAGTAAGGACAATAAAACGGGATCAGCAGAATTCTTAACAGCACTTGATAGTGCATTATAGGAAAGTGAGAATTGTTTACGTAAATGCGATTTCAAATGAGCTTTAACCGCTTTAGGTTTAATGGACTTTAACAAACAAAATAACGCTAAGGCATGCACAGTTTCATTTTCTGGTAATGCTGACTGACGATTGGCATTGGGGTTATTACATGAACCACAGCCACCTCTAAATTGATAAGCCGTATTACTAAATATAATTCCAAAACCCATGAAACAGGCAATAATATCAACCGCTTGTGGGATATACTCTTTTCCCCCTGGCGGCAAACTACTTTGTTGAACAATCAGTATATTTGCTAGATTTTGTACAATTGAAGAAATAAGGTCTTGCGGCTGATTTACTTGATTTGCACGATAAGACAACATTATTGGTTGCTGCTGTAGCTTTTCGGTATCTTCTTCACTTAATGTCGCAAATGGTGTGTTTTCACCACGACAATGGTCCGTCATGTTAAACGGGGGAATAGATATTTGTTGACTACCGGCGAAAAACTGCTCAGGTGTAAGCAAAACGATCGGCCATTCTTGCATGCCAGCATAGGCAGTTGTTTGTTTGAAAATACTGAGCGCCATTTCATGTACGCTGCTAACACTCCCCTGATAAAATTGATTATTGGGGAGAACAAGCTGACTATTATTTTTGAATTCTAAAACATCAAAATGTGTAATAGCCCATGAAAAAGTATCGAGGATCCACTGATGACTACTCTCATCTATTACATCACTGACATCTATCTGTTTACCGGGCTTAATAATATTCAACAATTTAGCTAACATAATAAAGATTACTCAGTAAGTTGTTTTTCATCAGCGACTTTATTCTCAGCAGCTTCTTTTTCTTCTAAAAGTGCCCGTTGTGCTTTTGAAACATATTTTGGCTTATTACTAGGGTGAAGTTTGGCATTAGCTTTTTTAAGCTTACTTTTTAACACTGAATTTATCTTTTTCTTTCTATTCATTTGAGTTTCTATATTTAAGTTTAGGTTTGTGTAGTTACACAAGTATACCGGTTATTAATAACAGACTTGTATAGCAAGGTTTACTTTGTAAAGTATATATTATTGACCATAATTATTTCATAACGAGCACGAAAAATGACGCGCTATTACTTCAGTAAAATATGATCTTCTGGTAATTGTTTCGCTATCCACATGGCTAAACGATGTTTCATACTTTGTAAGTCTTCGTTATCTGCAGGAAGTGCTTGAATAAGCTTGTCGTTAACCAATAAACGATACAAACTTTCAACCTTTTCTTTCGATGCATTCGTCGCTGAAAAAGCATTGTAACCGCGGTTCATGGCATATTTTTCGCCAATCTCGATCGCTTTTTTCAATAAGGCAGTTTCATTTTTTATTTTTTTAGGTTTCTTCATTTTTAGCTCTTTTTTGGTGATTGCATATTAAAGTGAGTAGTACTCAATTTATTGCTTTCAAGACAACAAATTCTTGTCTTATCTGTACAGGTTACACTTAACATTATGTTTCTATATTAAGTAACCTATCATAATAATTGTTCTAGCGTGCTAATGAGTGTAACAATACTTATTTATAGCCCTTTAGTAGTTCCTGACTAAACGCTGAAATATCTATTACCTGATCTTGTTGGGCGACTAATTCCTCAAGTTTGGTGATATCTTTCTTTAATGAAGACATGGTTAAGGTGTTATCGTCTAAAATATAGAGCTGCTCTAAGCTAGCATAATAAAAGCGTAAAATAATCAGCGCATTTATATCCCCGTCAACACTGGCC
>Ga0209395_1008008_pt1 | contig 10929 bp, 8 predicted proteins | sample GOMGulsemesocosm_3_FD_184635 | JGI IMG/M metagenome (GOLD analysis project Ga0209395, IMG submission 184635) | Methane-oxidizing microbial communities from mesocosms in the Gulf of Mexico - GOM9D Gulf of Mexico (SPAdes) (version 2) | ecosystem: Environmental > Aquatic > Marine > Cold seeps... | reverse complement strand
ATTATCGAAGCCTATCGTTGGTCAAATGATGATGCGTTACTGCAAGCCGCAATTCGTACCGCTGATGGTTTGAAATCGGCATTGGGGAATGATGGTTACCTTGCTGGTAGACTAGACGAACAATGGAAGGCTGGCGTGGATTATGTGTGTCTTACAGGCGCTGCTCAGATCGCGCACTGCTGGCTTGATCTTTATTTGATGACAGGAAATGAAAGCTATCGTAAGGCGGGTTTCCTGGCTAACGAATATGTACGTAAGACTATTAATGTAAATGGAGCTGATGCTATCAGGGGTGCTATTAAAGGCTCCTATCCGGTGTCCGGAGGCTATGGTAAATACGAGTATTTAAATTGGGCTGCCAAGTTTTGCATTGATTCAAATATGTGTGAAATGCAGGTCAGACAGAGTAATGATGCGGCTACTAAGAGCTAGAGAACTCCAATAGATAGACAGCCTTTTGTTTTCCACAAACGGCTATTATGAAAGCTATTGATGTGATCATAAATTGGACTATATTTTATATGATGGCTGTCAGCATCGCGAAATAAACAACAGAACAAAGGAATTGTAGAGGCAGACGCTCACTGTTTACCTTTTTGCTTATGAGAGACTATATCGTAACCGCAATCGTGTTTGGCTTACTGCCTTTTATTTTAAAGAAGCCTCACGTCGGTATTCTAGCCTGGAGTTGGCTCAGCTACATGAATCCGCACCGTCTGGCTTGGGGGTTTGCTTATAGTTTTCCATTTGCGCTAATAGTTGCGATTACTACTCTGATCAGTATTTTATTTTCTAAAGAGCGCAAGCGCATCCCTATGAGCGGGCTTACTGTGCTGTGGATACTTTTCCTAGTTTGGATGAGCATCACTACTCTGTTTGCGCTATCAAACTATGCACCTATCCAGTATGAAAAGGTGATGAAAATTCAACTGTTTGCCTTTCTAACCATAATGCTAATTAACTCAAAGGAAAAGCTGAATGCACTAATCTGGGTTATCGTTTTGTCTATCGGTTATTATGGAATAAAAGGTGGAATATTTACTATAAGAACACTGGGGAACTTTCGTGTCTGGGGGCCGCCGGGAACCTTTATTTCAGACAATAATGAATTGGCTTTATCTACAGTAATGATTATGCCTCTGCTCTATTATTTAATGCAGCAGGCGAGCAAGCTGTGGGTAAAAATGGGAATGATTGGCTGTATGATTCTGATGGCAGCATCCGTGATAGGGTCTTATTCTCGTGGTTCCTTTCTAGCTGTTGGGGTGATGGGGATCTATTTGTGGTGGAAAACACCGAACAAGATAGTTTCTGGAATAACCGTTATTATGTTGGCGGTTTTAGTCTTTTCCTTTATGCCGGCTAAATGGTTTGAGCGGATGGACACCATCGTTAATTATGAGGATGATGGTTCAGCAATGGGGCGACTTGATGCTTGGGAGATGACGATCAACCTGGCTAATGATCGTATTACAGGAGGCGGGTTGAGTGCTTGGGGTCGGACGCTCAACCGCATGTATAGTGACAACCCTGATAGTTGGGATTCCAACCGTTCTGCCCACAGTATTTATTTTGGTGTCTTGGGCGAGCACGGATGGATTGGATTGTTGCTGTTTGTGAGTATTTTGATTGTAGCGTGGAGGACTGCGCGATGGATCATACGTGAGGCCAAAGACATACCTGACTTAAAATGGCTCTTGGATTTAACAAAATTAATCCAAGTATCATTGCTAGTTTATCTTGTTGGAGGTAGCTTTTACAGCTTGGCGTATTTTGATCTGCCTTGGCATATCGTATCAATGTTAATTATCGGTAAGATGCTTATTAAAAAGCACAAGGAAGAGTCCACTCAAGTAACAACGTAGAAATTGATGGCTGGTACGTTGGTGAAATCAGCTAGGTTTTGAACCCCATAAGATGCTGGTTTTCCTGAACGTTATCTCTGAGTTACCCCATTATTCCTTGTTGAACATAGGCGCATACGATTTATTCCTCCACTTGGAAAGCTGAATTAGATCCCCATTTTTTATAGGGGTGTCCCCCGCCGCGTTATTGCCGATTTTCCTTATCGGTGTTTTGTTTCCTGGATATTCACCTCCCATGATAATTCGCGCGCCCTTATTTTGCGGTACTTTGAATGATCTATGGCCTGTGTGCTCAACATAGAGGTGTTTTGTCCAAGGGTTTCGCGTTGGCTTAGTGTGGGATAGGTTGAATACGCCTGCATAGCAGCTCTTTTATGACGATCAGCTCCCACAGCGATGATTTTTCATCTGCTATTGGCTATATACAGCAGACATGCCATCTGGCTCATATGTACCTGTGCCTGAAGAGTAACGTAGGGATGCAAATGTCATTTGCTTTTCGGCCACCAAAACAGCCTTGACGTATTCTTCTGTTGTCCAAACATCGGTTCTGCCGGGCAGCGATTTCAGTTGCTCGTCGAGGTTTGTCTCGAGTTGGATAGGGGGTTTTACCGAAATAACCAGAAGGGGCAGTATTTCCTTTTCATTACCAATGCAAACCTTTTTCGCGGAGATAGCCGATCATGTGACGCGGGTGTGTTGTATGAAACGCGCGGATGCCCGCGTCGATTTGTTTGGGCCAATCGTTGGGGTCATCCGAAGCGTGAGCCTCGACTCGCGCGCCGGATTCCTGGGTGATCCAAATCATTTCGCGTATCTCATCCGTCACGCCCTTTTCGGCTCCTTGGATTTCGATTACCGGTGGGTGAAATTCGTTGACGATCTGCCGGACCTGATCCGGAGTCTTGCACCGGAATAGGATGATCGCGTCGGTGCGCTTGGACGATCTGCTAAGCACGTCGTTGACTTTGCGAACGTTGCTACTGCGATAACCGACGCGGGTCATCACCTGGTTCATATTCCCGACTTCGTGCAGTTCATCGAGCACTTGGCCCAAACAGGCGAGACCGCATTTAAGGTCGATCTTGAATAGGATTCGATCTTTTCCAAGCTCCATGGCTTTCTTGAAGATTGGCACAGTCTGGTCGGTCACCTCCTTCTTGCCTGCGTATCTTAGTCGCAGCTTTTTGATTTCGGCGAGTGTCATGTCGCGGATCTCGCCCGTTCCGTTTGTCGTCCGAGCGACGCTAGGATCATGCATCAAAACTAAATGCCCGTCTTTTGTGCGGCTGACGTCTGTTTCAAAAACGTCGTAGCCTAGTCGGATGGCTTTGTCGATGTTGGCAAGTGAATTCTCCGGAGCCTTGTACTCTCTGGCATTCCGCCAGCCGCCGCGATGAGCGATCACCATGACGTGTTTCGATTTAGGGTTGTGAAACTCGCGTAGAATGCGAGCGATCGACGTTGAGTCTCCGGCGGCTCTCCTTGTTGCCAGCTTGTCCTCTTCAGCAAAAACTCGCACTCCGCTAATAAGAAGATATCCGATGAATAGACAGCTCGCAGTTGTCATTAGCAGGTTTTGCATTTTGATCATGGTGATCTCTTCGAAAAATAATAAACAGCATTATCTATGTCGGAACGCATGAAGACTGGCGTCATTGAGAGTGAATCGTAGACGTATTGGTTCGCCGTCCAAATCTTTGAGGCTCGCATCTCTTTTCCACGTAACCACACGATCAATTGTGTTGCCAAACACTTCGTAGCATTCCGTCCACGAAAAGCCCGGCACAAGCCATCCGTATGCTGCAGTTCAACGCGAATGGCTCTGGCGGGTATAGACGATATAGACGCCCCTTCCTAATCCAAATCGAGGGCTACCATCAAAGATGGATGCCCTCGATTTGCTATTAACCACTGAGCATTAATGATTGAAGGAGTAACGTTTACGATCAAGAATATAATCTATGTGGGTCTTGATGTCGATGATACCCAGTACCATGGCTCGGCCTTGGACAAAAATACCGCTGTAAAAGGTGACGGAGAGGGATGGCACTATGTAGTGGTCAACTAAATCTCCCCACAGTTGTTAAGCGAGTAGAAAATTAAGTACATTTTTTAAGGGTGCGGCAGTGCTAGGAAAATTGGTTATTCTAACCCTTCACAAGGATTTTGGGTGAAACGAAGAGAAAGGTCGATTATTTTATATAATCGTCTACCTGGTATAGTAATTCAGAGCCATCCGGCTAAGAAATCTGAAGGCTGATTTATCCCATGGTGTGAAGCGGGGCAATTGGAATAAGTCAGATGAGTAGTGCGCGGCTCCGTGGCTGGTAGTCATAGCCGCCTGATAGCCGGCATTTTTAATCATCTGTATGTGGTCGCGGTTGTAATCAACTCCAGGTTTGCCATTAGGGTAAGCGAATAGATTCAGTGGTTCATCAATGATGTCTTCCAATATTTTTTTATTGTCGACAATCTGTTGCTGGGCTTTTACTGCATCTAGTTTTAAAAGGATAGGGTGGTCATGGGTGTGGCCACCGATAGCCATGCCTTGATGTTTAATCCACAAAATTTCTTTTGCGGACATCATTTGTTGTTCAGGGTTAGCGCAACTCTGTTGCAGTAGCGCATCGGTAATATTCTTGCGTTTTTGAAAGTCAAAATATTTTAATTTATTCAGAATAGTATGGATAGTCGATATTTTTTCTTCAGTTGACGTTACCGATAGTGAGGTGATTTCCAGCGGTTTTATATCAAGCTTAGCTGTGGGCCAGGCTCGAATTGCTTCAATGACTTTGTCGTTCCACATCATGCCGCCGTCCAAGTAGGCGCTGGTGCAGAAGAAGGTGGCGTGGAAATTAAATTCCTTGAGCATATCGACGGCAACGGTTGAGTTATTCATATACCCGTCGTCAAAGGTGATACAGGCGCAACCCTTTTTCAGAGTGTTGTCCTTGAGTCTTTGTACTGCTTCGCTCAACGGAATGACATTATAAACTTCAGCAACCCAGCGCAGATGTTGCTGGAATCGCTGGCGGTCTATTTCCCAAGGGCGTAGCGGATCAGGTTCAGCTAACACCTGATGATAAATCAGTGTAGTGAGCTTTGGCTGCCTGATTGACTGCAGTGAATTAAGGCTGCGAAAGAATAACGCACGTGCTTTTGACATAAGGACTTTGATCTCCAGGAGTGATTATGAGTCAAGCCAAAGTTCGAGGACCATCATTAGCCAAATAAGCTCGCCGTAATAGGACGCATGTTGCTCGTCATGCATCTTGAAAGCTTTGTCGATAAAATCTTTCTGAAAATAATGCCGTGATTTGAGCTTCTGTAAAGTCTCGTATGCCATTTCACGTAGTGGTTGGTATTCGCGCAGCCATACACCAAAGGGTAAACCAAAGCCATGTTTGGATTTAGTAAGAGTTTGAGGCGGTAAAAAATCGCGCATGGCGTATTTATAGAAATAGCGAAGTTTCTGTCCCTTGAGCTTCAACTTATCAGGTATCTGGCAGGAAAAATCAATCAATTCATCGGAAAGCAGGGGGTAAGATACATTAACGCCAGCTAATTCGCACATTTGGCTTACTTTACGTAGGTCATTGTCAGCCAGGGTGAACTGCCAATCCAGAAAAAGCATACGGTTAAGTTCAGACGCGTCTTTGGGACGGTCATAAACCTGTTGCTGTAATCCGTCAGGGATTGATGGGTCAATTGATGCCAGAAAGTCTGCTGAAAATATCTCGTCACCCGGATGACGGTTTAAGAAATTATAAATTTGTAAACGCTTTGGCAGGGTGATATCGGCTTGAGCAATATAGCGTTTTGCTTTGCCTGCATAGGGGAAACTGTCGGGCAGTGCGAATATCGCCGGTGACAAGAGTTTTTCTCTAAGAGTTTTTGGGGCAGTTAAATAGTAATTATAGATTTTTTGGGTCGCGTAGCGCGTATTGCCGGCAAATAGTTCGTCACCACCATCGCCTGCCAGCAAGTTTGTTATACCTTGTTCTGCGGCCAGTTTGGCGCAGTAGTAAGTGGGTATTACGGATGAATTACCAAAGGGTTCGTCCATCGATTGCACAATGGTTGGAAGGCTGTCGAGTACATCCTCGGGGGTTACAAAATATTCATTATGTCTGGTCTGGTAATGATTCGCCGTGAGGCGAGCAAAGGGCGTTTCATCATAGGCTTTGGCATTGAAGCCTATGGAGTAGGTCGATGCTTGTTGAGGGGCGATTTTCGAAAACATACCGGCAACGGTTGAGCTGTCGAGACCACCGCTTAAAAATGCACCATTGCTGCCTCCTGGTGCCAGGGCTCGCTGCGTTGAATCTTCTATTTGTTGTAATAACTGGACTGCCAGTTCGTCAATGTTATTTGATGAATCGCTCTTGAATTCGGGTTGCCAAAAGGGCTCTATCTTTAATGATTTTGGTGTGAAAGAAAGCGCTTGGCCGGGAGGTAATTTATGGATTTCCGGATGGATAGACAACGGGGTTGGCACCATATGGAAATACATATAGCTGTACAGTGCCTGGTGCGAAATATCATTACTTAAATTGCAGATGGACTTAATTTCTCGTAGCGATGTGCTTAACACCAGATTGCCTTCGGCCGATTTATGCCAATAGAGGCGATACACACCGATTCGGTCACTTGCGGCCAGACAGCGGTTATTGGCTAGATCAATAATGACCAGCGCAAAATGTCCTTTTAGTTGTGAAAGCAGGGTGGATTCACTTTTCCGATAGGCGTGAATGACTTGGTCTAACGTGTATTGATTGATGTGGCGATTAGCTGAACTATTTGCCGATAAGCCCTTTGCCGATAGGTAAGGTGCCCCAATAGTGGCAATAATTAATTGGCCTTTTTGAAAAACCTGCCCGCCTTCAGCGCTGATGGTTACATTATATGGGATATGTAATGGGGCTGATGTGTCTCCTCTTGAGCAGGTTTGGGCTACGGATTCTTTTATCGGATGAAAACTGTTGCGGTTGATAGATGGGGGAATGACGGCAGTCAGCTTTGGCATATTTATGGATGCTATTTGGGTCGATTTAGGTTGTTGAGTTGAGTATTAATAATTAACTATTTGGCCACTTACCGGCAGCTTTGAGTTTGCGGTATAACTTCATGTTTTTGGAGCCCATGTCGCGCGCCAGTTTGGCTTGTTCAACTGCGTCGTTATAGCGTTTTAAATCAAAATATAGATGACCTAATGCTAGACGCAAGTCGGGTATCTTTGGGTTTACTGAAATGGCATCCTGGTATTGTTTTACCGCAAACTCAGGTTTTTTTTTCTTTTTCAGGTAATTACCGTACAGCAAATAAAGTTTTGCGTTGTTAGGGTCAAATTTGATGGCTCTTTGCAATAAGCATTCAGCAGCTGGCCATTCTCTTTCGGCCCTTGCGTTGCGAGGGTATTTTAATTCATACCTCATCATCGAATAGAGCGCTCTGGTATGGTTTGGAAATGCATTTATAGTGAAAACTATATCCTTAGGATGAGATTTTACGTGCATTTCAATCTCTTTAGTAAAATGGGAGTTTTCTACTCTTGGTAAGTACACTTGTCTGTGTTCCGAGTTATTGTAGTCGCGTAGTATTCGTGTTGACTGGTATTTCGGTTTGAAACAGGCGTTGCCCTTTAGATCCGTTCCCGGCCACTCCGGTTTATTACCACTAACAGCAGCGTAGGCGTTTCCGAAAAGGAATATACTGAAGATGCAAAGATATATTATTTTTCGGTGATTGTAGTATAAAAACATACTTATTCACCTAGCTTGGAAATGGAACGTATTGAGTACACGTTTGTAATCCCTATGTTTGCTAATATCGGCTTGACGCTTGTACTAAAACTGTCCGCAAACTAGTCTTTAAGCAAATAACATGAATAGGCTGGTTACTATTCAGTTCTAATCGAGTATAGCCAATTCACCTAAAGATGACGAATTGCTATACAGCGATGGTCATTATTAGTGAAGAGGTTTGTTAAAAGGCTGTTATTCATTAAGGTTGTAGACTCAGCTTGTATTAGGCGTAATAACGGCTTATAAAATATTCAAATAATGGAGTAAGACAATTATCTGTGATGGCTAAAAAACCTGAGAAAAATCTGATCGATGTGGCAGAAGAATCTCTTTTGCTGGCCGCTGACGCTTTAAAGAATCTATCTGATGAGCTAGGGAATGAGTACCTTGAAGCGGTTGAGCTGCTGAAGCAGTGTAATGACCTGGTTATAACAACAGGTGTTGGGAAATCAGGACATGTGGCGCAAAAATTGGCTGCTACTCTAACCAGCACGGGTAAACCAGCGGCCTTCCTGAATCCCTCCAACGCATTGCATGGTGATCTGGGTATGGTCAATCCTGGCAGCTTATTGATAGCGGTGAGTTATAGTGGCGAAACTCCTGAGCTGTTGGCCCTAACGCCTGCTCTACGCCACCGTAATACCCCGATAATCTCTATAACCGGTTATCCTGGCTCGCCACTTGCAAAACTGGCCTCTGTTTCATTGGTTGCTGCGGTGAAAAAGGAGGCTTGCCCGCTGAATTTGGCACCGACCACCAGTATTATTGCAGCCCTCGGAATCGCTGATGCTTTGGCTATTGGCTTGATGGTGGCGAGTAATTATAAAGCAGAGGAGTTTGCGGTTAATCACCCTGCGGGTAGCCTTGGGCGTCGGTTAACTGTCACTGTGGACGATTTGATGGAAAATGGCAGTGAGAACTTTATCGTCAGTGAAACTGCCAGTTTTACAGAAATTCTTGCTGCGATTACCGATAGTAAACTAGGTGCAGTTTGTGTGGGTGATAAGGATAAACACCTTGTTGGCATTATCACTGACGGTGATATTCGCCGCACATTGCAAAAATATGCCTTTGCCGAGCTGGAAAACCTGGGCACCTCGGAATTAATGACCCGCAACCCTTCGGTTACCTATCGGAATGTGCTTGCGGCCGATGCGTTAAATGAAATGGAGTTGAGGCATTCGCAAATTTCTGTATTGCCCATTGTGAATCAAGATAATGTGATTCAGGGCATTGTCAGGGTTCATGATATTGTCCGGGCCGGTATTTAAATGATTAATCCCAAACCAGATAGAGGAAATTGGTTTTTGTTCATGGATGAAATGTCTGCATGTATTCGCTTTTAGCCTCTGTCCGTTTTCGGCTATTCCAGGTGCTTGAGTGGCTGGTTGAATGGCGGCAGAAGGGTTCCTGCCAAGTATTGGAGCACCATCTTCCTGCTGATTTATCTCGCTATGCCCCAGATCGTTATTTATGGGTGTATGCAACTACCATCGGTGAGCTGCACGCGATACAGCCATTGCTATTAGAGTTATTGAATACTGGCGAGCCTACAAAGCTGGTGATTCTGACGGATCACCCTCACTATACGGGCGCTTTTCTTAATGCCTTTCCCGAAGCTTTGATTATCGATCATGGTCAGGATGGCAAAATAGTCAATGAGATAAACCGTTTTCCACCTGACCTGTTTATTTTAGCCGAAATACCTTGTTTGCTATTTGATGCCCCTTGTCGATTTTCGTCCCGGGTGATTTTCGAACTCAAAAAACGTGACACTGCAATTGTCGCTGTTAATGGTTGGCTGTATGGCGAATCACCCAGTTGCCGTATGGATTCGATCGAGCAAGCTTTATTACAAAGTGATTACCTGCGAGCTATCGATTTATTTTTGGTGCAAACAACGGATGTTAGAAAGCAGCTTCTTGCTGCGGGTGCTGAAGAAACAAAGGTAGTGGTCACCGGCAATATTAAATTTGATGCCGTTTTTGTGGGCGAAAAGCAATTAGTAACTCCCGAGCCACTGCGTCCATTGATGGCCTCACTGCAGTCATCTGGAAGACCGTGTATTGTTGCCGGTTGTATTACAAATGTCAGTGAACAGGAGTATGTATTGGATGCTTTTGCTCGGGTGCTCGAGAAAAAACCTGATACATTGCTGGTGCTGGCGCCGCGTCATCCCGAAAATACTGAGCGTATGGCGCTGTTAGCCCAGCTGTTAAAGGATAGGGGGTTGTCATTTATTTTACGCAGTGAGTTTGACTCGGGTAGCCTTGAACAAGCCTCAGTTATCGTTCTTGATACCATCGGTGAACTCAGGCACCTTTATGCGGCGAGCGATGTCTGCTTTGTTGGGCTGAACCATAATGTATTGGAACCCTTGGCACTTAATAAGCCCGTGTTTGTCAGTACTGGTTGGAAAGAAGTGTATCCGAGCTATCCCGTATATCAGGAAACCAAAAGGGCAGGGCTTATCACCGAAACAAGAGACCGTGGTGAGTTGGCTGAAATGCTTATTGGATTTTTAGAATGTGGTACTGAAGAACAACATGAAGTTCAGCGGACGAAGTTGGAAGCTCTTTGTGGCGCAAATAAGCGCAATATCGAGTTAATGAGTGGAATTGGAATTTTCTCGCCCTGACCCAATAATAAATTGATAAACTCGCTTGGAATGTTGATTGATATCCTTGGAACTCATTGAGATAAATTGATTAGAGAGTGAAGTATGGGTGCTGTAAAAGTAATGCTTGCTGAAAAAGATCTCAAGGACAGAGAGAGGCATAACAGCAGATTGTTTGTGGATCTGTGTGAAAATATTCATATACATTACCGTGAGTATCGTTTCGTGTTTTCACTCGATGAATATTTTGAATTTGTGGATATTGTTTCCAAATCTACAGAGGATGTAGTGGGCTATCTTCGGCAAAATCCGGACTATAGAGAGGAAGAGTATAAAACCACGTTAATGGTGGCTGGTGGTAGAGAAAGGCAAATGAAATTCCTTGAGAATTCCCCTCAGCCTGATCGGTCATATTATTTTAATAACAGCCTGAGGCTCGAGCTTCAGGAGGAGTATGTTACCGATGAAATTCACATCCATTATCGTGACTTTCGTCTGGCGTTAAACCGAGAAAACTTTAAAGATATGGCTGCTGCGTTTACTGAGGCGCATCAAAGTTTATTGGAGTTCGAAAAAAATAATGCCTATGAACGGGATTCCCATGGCGACCGGGAAGTTCCGGATTGGAGTCAAAATAAAA
>Ga0209395_1008001_pt1 | contig 10933 bp, 6 predicted proteins | sample GOMGulsemesocosm_3_FD_184635 | JGI IMG/M metagenome (GOLD analysis project Ga0209395, IMG submission 184635) | Methane-oxidizing microbial communities from mesocosms in the Gulf of Mexico - GOM9D Gulf of Mexico (SPAdes) (version 2) | ecosystem: Environmental > Aquatic > Marine > Cold seeps... | reverse complement strand
TACCGTAAAGTACATATTGATAGTTTTCTAGTTGGAATACTTCATATTTACTTGAGAAGTCAGACTGCGTTGGTAAATTGAATCGCCAATAATCTAGTTTCTCCAATAAGCTATCAGGAGCAGTATCGGGATTCACATTGTCTAGCCAAAAGTCGTTATCGCGGCGTTTACTTAAAAAATAATGCAGCTTAATAAAGTCGATGACTTTATCCCACGCTTGTCGACTAATATCGTTAAAGGACTTTTCGGCATAGACCATTCCACTTGTTGTTGTGGGAAGTTTATCTGCTAAGAGCTTTGCAGTAGCTTCTATAATTAATAAAGCAGTTGCCTCTAAAGGTTCAACAAACCCGGCAGAAAGTCCAATGGCGACACAGTTTTTGTGCCAAAACTTTTCTCTATAACCAATTTCCATTGGAATACGTCGAGCGGTTAAATCAATAGCTTCATTACCGATATAGTTTCTGAGTATTTCTTCCGCTCTGTCATGTGAGGTGTGATTAGAGGAGTAAACATAACCGACCCCCCTTCTTTTAGTAAGTCCTATATCCCATGTCCACCCCGCTTCATGTGCGGTAGAAACGGTATACGGAGGAATTTCTTTATTTTCGTCAGCATATGGGACTTGCATAGCAATTGCGTTATCTACTAGTAATTGATGACCTTTGCTGACAAATTTAACGTTTAATGCCTTGCCCATTAATCGACTGGAGAAACCAGAGCAATCTACAAAGAAGTCTGCGTGAACAACTTGACCATCTTTTGTTAGCAGTTTTTCGATACTGCCATCAGCAGATAAAATAACGTCTTGAATCGTAAGTATTCGATGATTAATGCCTAACTTATTACAACCATGTTTAGCTAAAAATTTAGAAAACTTGCCAGCATCTAAATGATACGCATATTCTAACGGACCTGCATATTCTTTGTCAGTAATACGTTTAGGGCTTAAGTGAAGTTCGCAAGCAGATTCTTGGAAGCTAATATTACTGGCATAACTTCCGGTCTTTGAGTTTAAAAGCCAATAAGGTGTTAAATCAAAACCAGGGGTATGTGGATAGTTAAATAAATGATGATAACTGTGATGATGTCCTGACTTTGGGGTATGTAGCCAATCGACAAACTTAATTGACTGTTTAAAAGTGACATCACATTCTTGAATAAATTCGGCTTCATTCACTCCAATCATTTTTAATGTCTGACGCATTGTTGGCACAGTACCTTCACCGACACCTACTGGTGGTATATCCGCAGACTCAATAAGTGTAATGGTCGTTGTTACATCATTCGCATTATTTAATTGTTTCGCTAATATACAGGCAGTTAACCAACCGGCTGAACCACCACCTACGATCGCGATATTTTTTATCAGTGAATTCATGTAACTCTCAGAATCAGTTTAAAAACTTAATATGGAATATGTATACTCTATTGACAAGAAAAAAAAAGTCGAGCCTAAGCTCGACTTTCTCTATTATGTAAATATTAACTTAATTATTAGAAGTTAATACGTACACCAGCAACAAATCGACGACCATTTTGGTAGATAGACATAACACGTGCTTTACTCGTGTTATATTCTACGATCTCTTCATCGGTAAGGTTAACAGCTTCAAGTGTAAATGTTACATTCTCGCTGTAGTTATAGTTTGCACTCGCATCCCATTGTCCAAAGTCATCATTAAATAGTTCATCACCATTTCCATGTAAACCTTTGTACCATTCACTACGGTAGTTATACATGATGCGGGCACCAAATGTATCGTTTTCATAGTAAGCAGAAAAGTTAAGCATGTCTTGTGAAGTACCGTCAATTAGACCTGAACCAACTTTAGCTGGGTCACGCTTTTCATCAGCACTTGCATTAGTGTAGGTATAGTTAGCTGTAATACCGTAACCACCAAAGTCATGCTGAAGACTAAATTCTAAACCTTCAATTAACCCACCTAAGCCGTTACCTGGCTGAGTAAAGTCAACATCAACAAACTGATCTGCTTGGTCGTAGAAGCGAGGTAATGTTTCAACTGTACTTGTACGCAATGTACTAAGGTCTTTAACAAAGTAGGTTGCAGCGAACATTGAAGCATCGCTATAGTACCACTCATAAGAGATATCAAATTGACTAGCAATGACAGGATCTAATTGTGGGTTACCACGTGTTCCTGAATTTTGTTGCGTAGTTGATAATGAACTCATAGATTCATTACCAGAAATATCTTGCCAATTCTGACGAGACATTACACGAGCAGCGCCTATACGAAGGATTTGATCATCAGCAATATCTAATGCGATATTGAAACTAGGCAAGAAATGAGCATAATCTTTATCTTGAGAAACCCATTCCAAATGACTTGGGTTTAACCAGGTACCATTAATCGTTTTTAAACCCGATGAATCGTTAGAGTAGTTATAACCCGAAGAGGTTTGGTCTGTTGAAACATAACGAACACCAACATTACCACGGAAACCATCACCAGAAAAATCACCTTGAACATATAGTGCAAGAATATCTTCTTCTACTGACCAGATTTGACCAAGGTTGTCATGAATTGCATATGCAGCGTCGCCGCCAAATGCCAATGCTTCCATCGCGTAACGATTTTGAGCCACTGTACTTGTCATGTTACCAGTTGCTGTAACATCAATGTTTACGGTACCGTTTGCATCAAAACCACAGTCAGCTAGAGTTGGACATTGAGCCCAGTTAGCTCGTAATGTATCATTCCATTGAGGGTTCTCATTTGCGTCGTTGTTATTCGCATGCCAGCTAAATGCTGTACGTTGCTGAGCACGTTCAGCTTTGCGAACTTTAATACCCGTTTTAATTTCTGTAAATACACCTAAATCAACCGGAATTGCAAAGTCTAACTGTGCAAAGTCTTCTGTATCTTGAGACGGCTTAGCACCACCCCACATCCAACCAGTAGCAAAGTTTGCACCGTCTGAAGTATCAATACCAGCTTCAAGTAAAGGTGTACCCGTTACATCATATGACATTCCCGCGTTCATAGCGTCGAATTCCCATGAAGTCTCGCGTAAAGTACCGCCTTTACCTTCTGTAGTACCAATCTCAAAGTTCAATACATATGAATCAGTTGAGTAATCAATATCTAAATGAAATTGCTCTGTTTCTGTTTTAGAAACACGATTAATATAGTTATATGAAACGCGTCCACCGCTATTAGCAGCATCCCCAGCTACAGAAGTGGCTAAAATCGCACCATCTACAATTTTAGTTGCGTTAGCGATTGCTTCAGCTCTGTTTCTTGTCGGGAAGTTTAAAAGGTTAGAGTTTACATTGTTTACATCCATTTCAGACGTAAGGGCATTGAATGTTACAAGTAATTCATCAGATGGTGCATACTGTAATGTTGCAAAGTATGTTGAACGCTCACGGTCTTGTAAAAATCTAGGTGTACCTAGGTTTCTTGGAATTGAGTACTCATCCCCAGGGTAAGTCATGTTACCATCAGCGTCATAAGCTGGGTTAGGATGTTCATCCCATGCTTGAACTTCAAAACCTTGACGTTCAACCGTACGCTTTTGCTGTACAGCTGAAACCATGAAACCAAAAGTTTCGGCTTCATTTTTCCAAGAGTACATACCAGCAAGTTGTGGATCAGTTTCTTTAGATGTATCTGAATACTGACCTTCTAAAGAAATGCTTGCTGTATTAGCGTCCATATCTAATGGGCGACGCGTTTTTAATATAACAGTACCACCTAATGAACCTTCATCAAGGCTGGCTGTTGGAGACTTATGAACTTCTAAACCACGAACAATTACAGAAGGTAACATTGTGTAGTTAAAGCTTCTGTTCGCTTCATCTAGAATAAACCAATCAGCTGTACCAACTGTTTGACCATTCAATAATGTACGGTTGTACTTTGGACCAGCACCACGAATAGAGATTTTTTCGCCTTCACCAAATTCACGACTTACTGCAACACCAGTAATACGTGATAAAGTTTCAGCTACGTTTTTATCAGGAAACTTACCGATATCTTCTGCAGTGATTACATCAACGACGCTATCTGCGAATCGTTTTGCATTAATATTTTCTTTTAAAGAACCACGAATACCGCGCACTTCAATTACTTCTGTTGCTTTATCTGCAGCTTTAGTTTCTGCAGCCATTGCGAATGGTGTAGCACCGCCCGCTAGCACTAAAGCGATAGAACTCGCTAATATGCCTTTTTTAAATGTTTTAGTTGACATCGACTTTCCCTTACACACGTTTTTTTATAAATATAATTAGTTATTTTTTAATAACCTTAATTAAGACAGCGCTGTCTTTTTGAATCATGACAGCGTTGTCATAGGTTGGATAAAACATTACACAAAAAATGACCTTCTGGCTACAGTTGATTACAATTTAATAAGGATCTTTATTGCAACAATCTGTAAACAATAGAGTTTTATTTTTATTTTTCATACAAAAAAAGAGAGTATTTTGTACAAATGATAGCATTTAATGCATATTTTTATTTGTTTTATTCATTAAAACAGCTGTTTGATGAATAAAATGAATATTTAAATGAATAAGAGTTTTTTTGATATTTACACAGAGGTGTTTAGTCAGATGATCTTTTGTGATCTTTAAGAAGGCTTAAATAAAAAACGCTAACAAATTGTTAGCGTTTTTTATTTATATGATTTGCAGGTAAAGACTATTTTGCTTCGTTATAATAATTCATCAAATTGAGTGTTGAACAATCGTGATTATCAGATATATTTCCAGTTTCTAATTCTACTTGTATATTGGCAGCTAAACCTTTGCCTAATTCAACGCCCCATTGGTCAAATGAACATATCTGTAAAATAATGCCCTGCACAAATATTTTATGCTCGTAAAGTGCAATTAAATTACCTAGTGTTGTTGGGTCTATACGTTTCAATAGAATGGTATTGGTTGGCCGATTTCCTTTGTGTACTTTATGCGGCGCTACCTTATCAATATAGTCAGGTGTACGCCCTTTTGCTTTTAAGTCAGCACGTACTTGCTCTTCATTAACACCTGTCATTAGCGCTTGAGTTTGCGCAAAAAAGTTCGACATTAATGTTTCATGATGACCCTTAACCGGCGTTACACTAGCAACAGAGCCAATAAAGTCAGCAGGAACAACATTATTACTTTGATGTAAATATTGATAAAATGCATGTTGGCCGTTAATACCTAATTCACCCCATATAGACGGCACTGTTGCGTAATCAACTTCATCACCATCCCATGAAACCGACTTACCATTGCTTTCCATTTCAGCTTGTTGTAAATAAGCCGCTAACATATGTAAAGTTTGATCATAAGGCAGTATCGCTTGCGATCTAGCACCAAGGAATGTGGTATTCCATACACTGAGCAATGCCATTATCGCCGGCATATTTTCTTCAAGCGGTGCATTTTGAAAATGTTCATCCATTTCATTAGCACCGTTAAGTAACTCTATAAATTTGTCGAACCCTAAATCAAGCGCTATCGCCAAACCAATTGCTGACCATAACGAAAAGCGACCACCGACCCAATCCCACATGCCAAAAACATTATCTTCTTCGATACCAAAGCTCATGGCATTTTCTTTGTTGGCAGTTACCGCTACAAAGTGTTTCGCAACCGCCGTTTCATCGAATGATGAAGCTGTTAACCATTTAATCGCGGTCTTTGCATTCGTCATTGTTTCAGTTGTAGTAAAGGTTTTACTAGAAACAATAAAAAGAACTTTTTCAGGATCAAGCGGACGAAGGGTCTGTACGATTTGCGCGCCATCTACGTTCGATACGTAATGAACATTCACGCTATTATCACTATAATGCTTTAATGCTTCAGTCACCATTTGTGGTCCGAGATTCGATCCACCCACACCAATATTCACAATATCGGTAATGCGCTTACCAGAATAACCAAGCCATTTGCCTTCACGTACTCGATTAACAAAACCTTCCATCTTTTCTAGCTGAACTTTTACACTTTCAGTTATATTTTCATCATCGATAATGAGCGGTTCTTCACTCTTACGACGTAACGCAGTATGTAAAACAGCACGATCTTCTGTTTTATTAATTTTTTCACCACTGAACATTTTTTCACGCCATTCTAGCACTTGGCTTTCATTTGCAAGCTCAAATAACGTGGTCATGGTTTCACTATCGATAAGATTTTTTGAGTAATCTAACAATAACTTAGGGAGCTCTATAGAGAATTTGTTAAAGCGCTGAGTGTCATGTGCAAACAGATCATTCATGTGTTGAGATTTCTTCTCTTGAGCGAGTTTTGTGAGTTTTTTCCAACTATTTAATGTTTGACGACTTGACATAACTATTCCTATAGTGCATTAATTTACATCTTTGATGGGTTACCATATTTGATAATGACAGCGCTGTCAATTTCATTTTGATATACTTTAGTCATCTAGATTAGCACAAAAGTTCCGTTATTTTTCAATAAGTGGTTGCCGCAGTGCTAAAGAAGCAATACCCTATTACGCAGTTGTAGGGTTATATAATAAGAATAAATTGAAAGGCTGTTTTAACAGATGAAAGCTACGATAAACGATGTTGCCAAACAAGCGGGTGTTTCGATAAAAACCGTTTCGAGAGTGATGAACAACGAGTCATCAGTGCGACAATTGACACGTGACAAAGTCATGGAAGCTGTGAATGAATTACATTATCAGCCAAACTTAGCTGCTAGAAATTTAGCTGGTACTAAGGCATACAGCATTGCTTTTATTTATGACAACCCCAATGCCTATTATGTTATCGATATGCAAAATGGTATTTTAGCAGCATGTAAACAGCAAGGTTTTGAGTTAATTATTCACCCTTGCCAAGCAAAGTCTGAACATGTACTTGATGAAATTGCAGATATGGTAAGAAAATCACGTGTTGCAGGTTTGGTGCTTACGCCACCTTTTTCTGAAATGCCTGAGTTTGTTCAAAAAATTATCGACTTAGATGTTGATGTTGTCAGAATCATGTCCGGTGATGTCGCTCCTGACGAAATAGCCCCTTGTATTATGGTTAATGATCATGCTGCTTCGGAAAGCATCACTCAACATTTAATTGACTTAGGCCATAAACATATTGGTTTTATTGGTGGCGAAGCTGGCCATATGTCAACGGTTGAGCGATTACGAGGTTACAAAAAGGCGCTAACGGATAATGATATAACCATTGATGAGCGTTTAATTATAGATGGTGAATATTCTTTTGAGTCTGGTGTTCATGGCGCTAAGCAATTAATGTCAGAAGAAATACGCCCTACCGCTATATTTTCATGTAACGATGAAATCGCCGCGGGTTCCTTATTTGCAGCCCGTTTAATGGGGATTTCAATTCCTGAACAACTCTCTATTGCCGGATTTGAAAACTCACCATTTTCTCGTCAAACTTGGCCGCGTTTAACAACTGCAAACCAACCAAACCAAAAAATTGCGGAAGATGCAGCAAGTTTACTGATTGCCAAGTCACGTAAACAATTGGCTAAAAATAGTGTGAATCATTATACGCCGCAGCTGATTGTACGAGACTCTACGGGTAAAAATAATTAATCCAGGATAAATCAATAAAACTAAAAAGGCTCATCTACAATGATAAATCACGTAGCTGAGCCTTTTTTGTAGAGATAATTTAAACCGCTATATTATTATCTAAAAGAATAAACCCCTACTTTACCATCAGAGCCTGCCGCTAAAAACATCTTGTTGTCACTTGCTAATGTATAAAAACCTTTGTCGTCTTTTTTAGCACTTGGGTTAGCCAATACTTGCCAGGTTTTACCTGCGTTATAGGATATATCAGAACTAGTTTTTCCAGTTATTATACAAAGTTCTCCCTGACAACTCATTGCCGAACGTAAACCATTTTGTCCCGCATCGATTGATTGCCATTGGTTATTAATGAATGTTGCAATATTAGGGTAACTCGCTGGACGTTGAAGGTAATCACCACCAACAACAAAAACTTGCTGCTGATGATTCAGCGCTAAACCATAACCACCTGATGTTTGTGTTTCAGTAAATAATGGTACCTTGTGACGTTGCCATGTTTCACCAAAATCACTGCTGCTATAAACCGACGCCGAAAACCCACCCGTTGTTATCCATGCGGTCCCTTTTTTACCAACAATTAGCGTATTACCACTGGCGGCAAATGCCGATTCTTTTTCAATAAATTTAGGTATATTCTTTATTTTAATACGTCGCCACGTTTTACCGCCATCATTCGTTTTTTTGATCACATAAAAACCATCAACGGGGTCGCCCATTAACAAGCCATTATTTTGATCCCAAAAAGCGATGGAATCAAAAAATCCGGCTTTGTCTTGGTTTTGATAAAGCATTTCCCAGTTATTTCCGCCATCAGTCGTTTTATATAACACTGATTGTTCACCACTGCCTATACCCATCACGATAGCTGTTTTACTATCGAAAAGTGCTATGTCTCGAAAGCCTGTTTTTAATGGAATATTAACGGATTTATCTGCCCATGTTTTACCTGCATCTTGACTTACAAATACCGAGTTATTACTGCCACTAACCCATAAAGAGTCACCTATTATGGCGCTGCCACGTAACGAAGGGGTATTGGGTAAAACCGTATGTTGCCATGTGGGTAAGTCGACCATAGGAGCAGCATTGACTAAGGATGTAAAAAGAATAAAAGATAAGCCAATGAGTTTACTATCTATAAACAAATGTGATCTTGATTTACGTTTAAATAAGGTTGATATAACTGATTTCATAATAATTATTATTGTTGTTGATGAACATCTGGCTACTATCGAATATTTTTTAGCTTTTAACAAGTGATAACCCCATAACAAGTCTATTAGGATTGAGTTGTACATTTTCTATCTCATCTGTTGTAAATACAGTCAACTTAAGCGATAGTAGCGTGATAAAGAGGCTTATTAGCACTCATAAATAAAATAATAATAATAAATTATCATGCTAGAAATTGACGATAAAGTACTTGCTGATATTCGCCGCGGTTTTTCTGTTCCGGCTCAGCCAAGTTTACTACTTAAATTACAAAAGGTTATGGCGGAAGCCGAGCCTAACTTAAACGTATTAGCCGACACTATTTCACAAGATGTTGCTGTAGCTTCGACTATATTAAAAACCATTAACTCACCACTTTATGGGCTCTCACGCTCAATATCTGATATTCCTAGATCAGTACGTTATATTGGCTTAAATGGTATTAATACCCTAATAACCAATACTTTAATTAAACGTAGTTTTGATCAAAAAGATTGTAATATTGCTCTAGAAGAGTTTTGGGATAATGCGACAAACATTGCTAATACTTGTGTCCATATTGGAAAATCATTAAAGCAAGCGGTATCAAAAGATAAATTATTCTCGCTAGGATTATTTCATGATTGCGGTATTCCAGTCATGGCGATGAGATATGCCGATTATAATGAAACCTATGAACTTGCTCATAATACACCGAGTAAAACATTACCACTTATTGAAGATGAGGCTTATGGCGTAAATCATGCCACTATTGGTTATTACGTGGCTTCTTCGTGGAGATTACCAAAAGATACCTGCCAATTGATTTTAGCGCACCACGACCGTAACTTCCTCCAGGTAGAAAACTCTCGAGTACAGAAGTTTTATTACGCTATTTTGAAACTAGCAGAAAACATTGTATATAATCATAAGCACTTTCGGGATGCCGCTGATTGGCCGTATATCCAAGAAGACGTTTTTACATTACTTGCTATCGATGAAGATGATTATCAAGATTATGCAGAAGATACCGAATCACTCCATATATAAAGCGATTAGGTTACCATCATTAAACTAGGCCTTGATTAAGGGCAATTAATACCGCTCTTGTTCTATCGCGAGTATTGAGCTTCGACAATATATTCGACACATGGTTTTTAACGGTACCTTCAGCAAGAAAAACACTGCTGGCGATTTCTTTATTAGAAAAGCCGCCGGCAACCAACTTTAATATCTGTTGTTCTTTTTCAGTTAAGTCTTCAAGAACAGGCATATCAGCCAAACCTTTATTTAATTGTTTCATAACAACAGGCTCTGCAACGAAACCACCATCAGCTAGTGTTTTAACTGCACTAACTAACTTTTCTAACGAAACATCTTTTAATAAAAAACCATTCGCGCCAGCCTGTAAACTTTGCATAAATAACTCACTGTCATCAAACGTTGTTAACATTAAAATAGGTAAGGTATTGCCTTGTCCACGTAATATTTTAACCAATTCAATACCATTGACTTTAGGCATACGTATATCGAGCAAGATTACATCTGGCTGTTCTTCTTGCTCGGCCAACATTTGCTGAGCGTGTTCACCATTTTCAGCTTGCCAAACGATACTGATATCTTCACTTAATGAAAGCAGACCCGCAATTCCTTGCCTAACCAATTGTTGGTCATCAACCAAAGCTACCTTAATCATAACAATCCTCCACTTCTATTTTTAAAGTACAGCCATTTTTACCTGCAATAAGTGCAATGTTGCCAGAAAAATCAACTAGACGCTCATTCAGGCCAACGAGACCGCTACCAAAAGCTGTCGGGGTAGTTTTCGTTATTTCTGAACCATTATTTGATAGTTCAATCACTAATTTATTATCAACTTTATTGCTGTCCAAGGTAAACTGGCTCGCTTTGCCGTGCCGAAGCGCGTTACTAATCCCTTCTTGAAGGCAGAACATTAACTGTTGTTTAAGTCGTAATGAGTTAATTTCAGGAGGAGAACTTACCGCTAACTGACAATTAGGTAATTGGCTGATTAAATTATTTAGTGATGAAATAAGATCAAACTGCTCTTCATCACGCATTTCTTTTACTACATGGCGAACATCAGTGAGTAATGTTTTTGCTAACTGCAAATTTTCTTGTAACAAGGGCTTAAAATCTTCAGGTACTTTATGCTTTGCAACTTCTAAGTTCAG
>Ga0209395_1007999_pt1 | contig 10935 bp, 8 predicted proteins | sample GOMGulsemesocosm_3_FD_184635 | JGI IMG/M metagenome (GOLD analysis project Ga0209395, IMG submission 184635) | Methane-oxidizing microbial communities from mesocosms in the Gulf of Mexico - GOM9D Gulf of Mexico (SPAdes) (version 2) | ecosystem: Environmental > Aquatic > Marine > Cold seeps... | reverse complement strand
GTCGTTGCCGCTTATCGACAGGCAACCAGCCTGCCTCAAAGCAGCGTCTAGATTGCGAGCTCGCCTGAAGGCCTGAGCTGCAGCGACATTATTCAGAGGTGCCCAAGGTTGTGGTGAAGGCTGGCTTGTACGAGCGCTTTCATTAAAAGGGTTTTCTGTCACGGGAATTGATGCGGTTCAAGGCTTGGTGGATAGGGCCAAAGCGCATGGGCAGGGTTCATTTAAAGTGTTGGAATATGAACAGATATGCCCCGATACCCTGCATGAAAAGTATGATCTTGCCGTTTGTAACTTCTCCCTGTTGGGGAAAGAATCGGTTGAGCATCTATTCAAGGTTATGCCCCACCTATTAAATGACAACGGCTGCTTTATAATCCAAACACTGCACCCTCATACCTCTTGTGGTGATCTTCCATACCTTGATGGTTGGCGTGAAGGTTCTTGGGAGGGTTTTAGTGACGAATTTGTCGACCCTGCGCCCTGGTATTTTCGCACGCTTGAATCATGGTGTGACTTGTTTGTGGGCAGTGGTTTGACACTGGATAAGGTTGAAGAACCTCTTAATAAAAAGGATGCTAAGCCTGCATCGCTGCTGATGATGGGTCGTGTGACCCGCTAATCAGCGACAATCCTCTGACCTCTGACCTCTGACCTCTGACCTCTGACCTCTGACCTCTGACCTCTGACCTCTGACCTCTGACCTCTGACCTCTGACCTCTGACCTCTGACCTCTGACCGTGGTGCCGGGTGCATGCTGGCAATGTCACACTCGTATTGACTCTCTGAATGTTATGGGTGTCCACCCGGTTAATTTCAAATACCGTCCAGGTTTATTATTTAAACGACTGACGGAATTCACGGGGGCTGCAGCCCATGTTCTTTTTAAAGTTCTTCGCCAATTGCGCCGGGTCTTCGTAGCCCACCTGACGAGCAATCACGCTGATGCTGTCGCTGCTACTGAGCAGCAGCTTGCGAACCTTTTGCAGGCGCACATTATTACTCCAGGCTTTCAGGCTCATGCCCATCTGTTGCTTAAACAGGTGGGCGATACGCGACGCCGATAGGTTACAGGCGGCGGCCACATCCTCGACACTGAAGCTATGTTCCAGGTGCTGCATGATGTAATCGCAGGCGTTGGCGATACGCTGATCGGCAGGTGAGTGTTCAGCGTGCGGTTGATTTTCTTTGGCGCGAATCAGCAGTTCTTCCAGCCGGTTGTATTGCAGGTCGGCCCGAGAGGCGCCCGGGTGCTCTTTAAGTGCGATTAAGCTTTTAAAGAGTTGCTCCAGACACTGGCGTTGCTCTGGGTCACTGACACTCAGGTGCATGATGCCTGTATCGAGTTCTCGCCAGTTAAGCCACTCCCCCCAGTGGGGTCTGGGTTGGAACAGTGCCCAGAGGTGTCGCCATTCATCGGCGGCAGGGTGCAGGCCGTAGTGATACTGAGCTTGCGGTTGCAGCAACATCATGTCCCCAGGCTTCACCTCCTGTTCCATTTTATCGTTCAAAAATAATGCCTTGCCCCGTGTCGTCAGGTGCAGCGTCCAGCAGGGCATGTCGCCAGTGAATGTCTTATCTCTGTCGGAGATGTCACCGCGCAGCGTATGGGTTGTATTGGCGACAACGCTGTGGTCGTAAATCAGTGAGTGATCAAAACTGCTGAGCAGCTCTTGAATGAACGCCAGCGATTCGCTTTCACTGAGCGGCTGTGCCGACTCCATGGGTTGACGCCAGCGCTCCATGAGTTGGGCATGGCTGCTCTCAAAGCCGGCGCTGTGGCGAAACCGCTCGCCAAACTGCAACAGTTCTGAGGTGTTGAGGGCAGAGCCGAGAAAGGGCTGCAGCGCCGTCAGGTCGTCTTCGGATATCTGCTGTTGCTTGAAGCTACCGCTGTACCAGCGATAGCAGAGAATGGCGGCTTTTTGGGCTTGGCTGAGGGCAGTAGTTTTGTCCATATTTATGGTCGGCCGCTATTGGATTTTAAGGCGTGCGAATTTTAGCCCCTCTATTTAAAACGCTGTGCGGTCATTTTGTCGAACTATTTCTTTTTGCAGCTTTAAAGCTCATAGCAGGAAATGACAAGTTGTTAGCAGACCACTGCATTTTACTGGCCGCTCAGTGGGTATATTCTGGTGTTCAAATAAAAGCGCCCCGCAGGAACCTGACGATATGATCCCACGCCCTAACCTAGCCCGCCGCCTGACGCGATGGATGAGCGGATGTCTGCTGGCACTGCCGCTGCTGAGTTCCGCCGAGACTCAGGTGCAGACGCTTGGCCAAGCTGATGTCCAGATGCCCCCCAATATCATTGTCATACTCGCCGATGATCTGGGTTATGGCGATATCAGCAGCTTTGGCTCGCAGACAATCGCGACGCCGCGCATCGATGAGATGGCAGAGCAGGGCATGAAGTTTCCGCAGTTCTACGCCGCGGCTCCGGTTTGTACACCCTCGCGCGCGGGTTTGCTGACCGGCCGCTATTCCGCGCGCTTGGGGCTTGAGCACGTATTTATGTACGACGCCCACGACGGCATGGATCCCGCCGAGGTGACCATTGCTGAACAACTGCAGCAGGCGGGTTACGACACCGGCATGATCGGCAAGTGGCACCTGGGGCATTTAGATCGCTATATGCCATGGAACCAGGGTTTTGAAGAATTTTACGGTGTGCCTTTCAGCAATGACATGGCGAACTTTTTCTTCTACGAGAATCAGCAAATCATTCACGAGCCCATAGACCAGCGCTACCTGACGCGCCGCTACACCGACAAGGCGCTGGACTATATCGAGCGCCACGCCGAAGCGCCCTTCTTTCTTTACCTTGCCCACAGTATGCCGCACGTGCCGCTCTATGTTTCCCCTGAGTTTGAAGGCAAGTCCGAAGGCGGCCTCTACGGTGATGTGGTTGAAGAGTTGGACTGGAGCACCGGTCAGGTGATGGACAAGCTGCGCGAGTTGAACCTGTTGGACAATACCCTGGTGATCTTCACCTCGGATAATGGCCCCTGGTTGGGTATGGGGGATCATGGGGGTTCAGCTGGGCCACTGCGCGATGGCAAGGGTTCAGCGTTTGAAGGCGGGCAGCGTGTGCCGACGGTCGCACACTGGCCGGCCCGCATTGCGCCTGGCAGTGTGCAAAACTCACTGGTCAGCCAGGTGGATCTAATGCCAACCTTCTCGGCGCTGGCCGGTGTCGGCCTGCCCACTGATCGCGTCATTGATGGTGAAGACATTAGCCACCTGTTGACCTCAGAAACCCAGCGCAAAGACCAGCGGTTCTATTACATGTCCGCGGGCAGCAGCTCGGTCGCGGCTTACCGCGAGGGTGATTGGAAGTTAAAGCTGGCGCGCAAGGGTTACCCAAAACTGATCGAACCAATTTTAAAAATGGATCGCTACAGCCACGGCTTGATGCTGTTTAACCTTAAAGATGACCCTTTTGAGAAAAATGATGTTGCGGCTCAGCACCCTGAACGTGTCGCGGCCATGCAGGGTTCCATTGATAGCCTAGAGGCTGAAATAGCCGAGCAGGCGCCGCGTCAGCGCTACATGCGTTCGACCAGCTCCGACAAGAAAGGTTATGGCCCATTGATTGTTAAGGCCGGTGTTCTGCTGCTGTTGCTACTGGCCTGCTCTGTGGGTGTGGTTTACGGGCTCTACCGCCTGGTGAAACGTTTGTTGCGTTCAGTGAAGGGCGGTGCCCCTCAATGAGTACTGTACTGAAGAACGGCTATCTGGATAGAACCTCTCCCCTAGAGGCAAGGTTGGCCAGTTTGCTGGCGGAGCTAACGGTTCAGGAAAAAATATCCCTCTGCGCCGGTCAGAGTTTCTGGCAGACCAAATCGGTGCCGCGCCTGGGCATTAAACCCTTTAAGATGACCGACGGCCCGCGCGGGGTGGCTTTCCACTCTAGCTGGAAACGTTGCACCGCCTTTCCGTCGGGCATTGCCCAGGCGGCGAGCTGGGATGAGCCCTTGATGGCGCGCTTTGGTGAGGCGCTGGCCGACGAGTGTAAGTCAGTCGGGGCGCAAACTATTTTGGCGCCAGCGATTAATATTACCCGCACCCCACTCAATGGCCGTACCTTTGAATACCTCAGTGAAGATCCGCTGCTCAACAGCCGTTTGACCGTGCCCATGGTCAAGGGTGTGCAGCAGCAGGGTGTGGCCGCCTGTGTTAAACACTTTGCGGTTAACAATCAGGAAACCAACCGCATACGCGTCAGCAGTGAAGTCAGTGAGCGGGCGCTGCAGGAAATGTACTTGCCGGCCTTTAAAGCGGCGGTAGAGCAGGCCGATGCCTGGTCGATCATGGCGGCCTACAACGCCGTTAATGGCATAGCGGCCTGTGAAAACCCGGCCTTGTTAAACGATATTCTGCGCGGCGAGTTTGGTTTTCGTGGCTTTGTCGTCAGTGACTGGTTTGCTGTGCGCAGAACCTCCAGTGGTGCGGCCTGTGTTAAATCGGGTTTGAGCCTGGAAATGCCGGGCAAGGGTTCTCGGTGTAAAACCAAACCCCTCAGCGCTGAGTTTGCCCAGGGCGATTTCACCGAGCATGAGCTGGACGCCAGCGTCAGTGGCCTGCTGCGTGTGATGTTGTTAACGGGGCACCTGGATGGCGATGCACAAGCCGACCAAAAACAAAATAAAGAAAATGGTCAGCGTAATAGCGGCAAGCACCAACAGCTGGCGCAAGAGATGGCGGCTGGCGGTATTACCTTATTAAAAAATGACACGGGTTTGTTGCCGTTAAACTCAAACACGCATAAAAAAATATGCGTAATGGGCCCTAAACTAAAAAAGAAAAACTGTCTGCCCTTGTGGGGCGGCAGTGCGGGTGTTTGGCCGCCCTATGAAGTAACGCCATTACAGGGCTTGCAGGCCCAGAATAACAATCGTTTCGAGTGGGTTAAAAATCCTGCTGATGCCGATGCGGTTTTATTGTTCGTCGGTTTGAGTCATCGCTTTGGTCAGGACTCCGAAGGCGTTGACCGCAAGCATATAGATCTGCCCGAGAAGCAGCAGCGTTTGATCAAAGACACATTGGCGGCTAACCCCAATACCGTGGTGGTGCTGATTAATGGGGGGCCGCTGGCCATGCCGTGGATTGAAGAGGTGCCCGCAGTGTTGGAGTGCTGGTACCCGGGTATGGAAGGCGGTACTGCGATTGCCCAGGCACTGTTTGGCGACAGCAATCCGTCGGGTAAATTACCGGTCAGCTTCCCCAAACGTTTGCAGGACAGCCCGGCTCATCAGTCCCCGCGCAGCTACCCGGGTGATCGCGAGAAGGTTCACTACGACGAAGATATCTTTGTCGGTTATCGCCACTTTGACCAGCAGGGCATTGAGCCGCTCTTCGCGTTTGGTCACGGACTCTCCTATACCCGCTTTGAGTATTCAGATCCGTTGATCAGCCACACGGACCTGAGCGGCGGTGACTGCTTGCAGGTCTCGATGCAGCTGACCAACACCGGTGAGCGAGCCGGTGCGGAAGTGGTACAGCTTTATATTGTCGATGATGCACACGGCGAGCAGCGCCCGCCACAGAGTCTAAAAGCCTTTAAAAAAGTCTACCTGCAAGCAGGCGAGGCACAGTTGTTGAATTTCGAGTTGCCGACAGACGAGCTGCGCATTTTTTGCCTGGAGCGCCAGCAGTGGCATTTAAAAGCTGGGCAGTACCGTGTGCGCTTGGCGAGTTCATCGCGAGACGTGCGTTTAGAGCAAGGTTTTATCATCACCGATCAGCAATCGATTAAGGAGGCATTATGAATCGCCGGGATCTGCTAAAGAACACCGCCATTTTAATGGGTGGCCTTGCCTCCAGTTCGGTGGTTCAGGCCATGTTGTCCGGCGTGGATGGCCGCGTCAAGATTGAGCGTCCGATCTTCAACTGGGACCAAAAGAAGATGACCCAGGTATTGGCGGATATGATTATTCCCCGCACGGATACACCCGGTGCAATCGACGCAGGTGTGCCGCACTTTATCGAGCTGATGGTCTCTGACTGGTACACAGAAACTGAGCGAGTCATCTATTTTGATGGTTTGTCGTCGCTGGATGTTTACTGTCAACAGCACTTTGCCAAAACTTTTTTGAAGTCGAATGAGGCGCAGCGTATTGCGGCGTTAGAGCAGGCGGAGAAACAGGCTGACAGTTATCAACCACCCGCCAATAAAAACATTGCTAAGGATTTGGAGGATGAAAACAAACCTTTCTTCCTCAAGATTAAGGAGTTGACCGTTCTGGGTTATTACACCTCAGAGGAGGGGGCAAAGAAAGAATTGCGCTATGACCCCATGCCCATGCGCTACGACGATATAGAGTTTGTTGAGGTCGGCCGCCAATGGTCATCTTAATCAGCGCTGTTAGCTTGGTAGGCAATCAGAATAATATGAGGTCAATATGAGTCTGCAAACAGAGTACGACGCCATTGTCGTCGGTTCGGGAATATCCGGTGGTTGGGCTGCCAAGGAATTAACCGAAAAAGGATTGAAGGTACTGATGCTGGAACGCGGTCGGCCAATCCAGCACGGCGTTGATTATGTGGGCGAGCACACCACGCCTTGGGATATGCCTTATGGCGGAAAACCGCTGCGTGAGTTGTACGCAGAAGAATACCCGATACAGAGTCAGACTCACGGTTTTGATGAAACCACACGGCATTTCTTTAACAACGATAAAGAAAACCCCTATGTTCAGAATCTAGACAAACCCTTTATCTGGAAGCGTGCTAACGGCTTGGGTGGACGCTCATTACTTTGGGGGCGTCAGGTATACCGCTGGAGTGATCTGGATTTCGAAGCCAATAAAAAAGACGGGCACGGTATCGACTGGCCGATTCGCTATAAAGACATAGCGCCCTGGTATTCCTACGTTGAGAAGTTTGTCGGTGTCAGTGGCGAGAAGATGGGTTTGCCACACCTGCCCGATGGTGAATTTCAAGCACCCATGAAGATGAACTTCGTCGAGCGCAAGATCAAAAAGTCGATCGAAGAAACCTACCCCAATCGTTATATGACCATTGGTCGTTGCGCCATACAGACCGAGCCGAAAAATAACCGAGGATCTTGCCACTACTGTGGGCCCTGCGCGCGCGGGTGTTCTGCGGGGGCTTATTTCAGTACCCAGAGTTCGACTCTGCCCGCAGCGCAGGCCACCGGTAATCTCACGGTGCGCACCGACAGTGTGGTGGAAAAGCTGGAATACGACCCACAGACCAAAAAGGTCTCCGGCGTTTGTGTGATCGATACCAATAGTCTCGAGAAAATTACCGTTCGCTCGAAGATTGTTTTCCTCTGCGCCTCGACCATTGCCAGCACGCAGATACTGTTAAATTCCAAGTCGGAGCACTTTCCCAATGGTTTGGCCAACAGCAGCGGTACACTCGGCCGCTATCTAATGGACCACACCCTCGGTTACGGCGCCTACGGCATCATGCCGGATGACCTGGAAAAGTACCACGTGGGAAATCGCCCCAATGGTACCTATATTCCCCGTTTTAGTAATTTACCCGGTGATAAGAGCAAAGAGTATTTGCGTGGCTTTGGTTATCAGGGCGGCGCTCGGCGCATGGACTGGAAGATGATGTCGAGTCAGGTGAAGGGCTTTGGTGTGCGCTTTAAACAGGCGTTCCGTGCGCCTGGGCCCTGGATGGCTTACCTGAGCGGATTTGGTGAACACCTGCCGGATAAAAACAGCCGCATGTTTCTGGATGAAACTCAAAGAGACCGCTTCGGTATTCCACAGGTCGCCTTTGACAGTGTCTATGGCGACAACGAAAAGAAGATGACACTCGATATGGTTGAGCAGGCCAAGGCCATGCTCAAGAGCGCCGGTGCGACCAATGTTGGCAGTTTTATCAGCGACGCGGCGCCGGGCAGCTCGATCCATGAAATGGGCACAGCCCGCATGGGCGATGACCCGCATGAATCGGTACTCAACCGCTGGAACCAGGCCCACGATGTCAACAACCTGTTTGTCACAGACGGCGCCTGCATGACCTCCTCAAGCTGCGTGAACCCATCGATCACCTATATGGCCCTGACCGCTCGCGCGGCTGACTATGCGGTTAAAGCCTTAGCCGCTGGCACCATTTGATGTTTGTCATACACATTGGAATAACACCATGAAAACAAAAACGCTGTTGAATATTGCTATTGCTTTGGGAGCGCTGTTAACAACTGTCAGTGCGCTCTGGTGGGGGGTGGTTTATCACTTTGTCAGTAAAATGAACGACGAAAGTATGTGGGCCTCTGTTAACTGCATGGCCTCACTAAGTGCCGAGTGCAACCTGTTGCGAGCAATGGGTTGGATGCGCGGGGTCAACCCCTATGAGCCCATGCTGTTCTGGTTTGGCCTGGTGGTTCTGTTGATGGCGCTGGTTTTGAAATCCAGCTTTGTTAAAGAAATGAAGCAACTGGGTAACAGACCATGAGCCGAACCGCAAAAATAAGCCTCTGGGTTGTTCTAGTGTTGGTCGCCACTGTGGCGTTGTTTATCGGCAATTTTATAAGCAAGCAGAAAAACCAGCAGCCGCAGATGTTTTCCGATCCCGTTTTCGAAACCCAGCCGCCGGTCTTTGATCTGCCCGAGCGGGAATTCTCCATACTGGTGTTTTCCAAGACCAACGGCTTTCGGCACCATGAAGCCATTCCCGCAGCCAACCAGCTGATGCGACAGTTTTCCGAGCAGGGCCAGTGGGCCATTGCCTTAACTGAAAATGGCGCGGTATTTAATGCTGAGCAGCTGGCACAGTTTGATCTGGTGGTCTGGAATAATGTCACTGGTCCTGCGTTAACACCGGATCAGCAAGCGACTTTTGAGTCCTATGTGGAAGGCGGTGGTGGCGGCTATCTGGGTATTCACGCCGCCGGTGATGGCTCGCACAAGGATTGGGGCTGGTACGCCAATCAGGTCATTCGCAGTCAATTCACCATGCACCCACTCTGGCCGCAGATCCAAACGGCGACACTCAATTTTGAAGCCGCGACCCACCCGATTACCGAGTCGTTGCCTGCCCAGTGGCAGATGCAGGACGAGTGGTACAGCTTTGAGAGCAGTGTGCGCGGTCAAGGCAGTGACGTGCTTATGACGATTGATGAAAACAGCTACGACCCGAACCTCTGGTCTATGGGCGAGGACCACCCACTGGTCTGGGCGCACGAACAGGGTGCTGGTCGCGTCGTCTACTCGGCGCCGGGCCATTTGGCGTCTTCCTATGCGGACGAGCGCTATCAGCGTTTGTTGCACCAGGCGATTACCTGGGCGAGTGCTGCGGGAGTAGTGGTAGTTACGGAGCATTAAGACCTGTTTGGCCACTCGGGTTATCTTTGTGGGCAGGTGCTGGCATACAAACAGATTAAACGGTTAGATAGTTGAGACATTTAACATGCACAAAAAAATAATACTGATCGGTGCTGTTTTGGCCAGTGTTTGTTCGCTGGCCCAGGCTGCAGATCGCCCCAATATTTTAGTGTTGATGGCGGAAGACATGAGCGCGCGGGTTGGTGCCTTTGGCGACGAGGTGGCGGTTACGCCTAATCTGGATCAGTTGGCGCAGCAGTCGGTGCGTTACACCAATACGTTTACCGCGGCGGGAGTTTGCGCACCCAGCCGTACCGCACACATTACCGGCATGCACCAAATTTCGGTCGGCGGGCAGCACATGCGTACCTCATCGGCACCCATCGGTGGCTACAAGGCAGTGCCGCCGGTTGATGTAAAGGCCTACCCGGAACTGTTGCGCGGCGCGGGTTATTACACCTGGACCGATCAAAAGCTCGACTATCAGTTCAGCGGTACCCAGGCGGGCAGCGGCCCTTTTACCATCTGGAATGATGAGGGCAGTGACGGCCATTGGCGTAATCGAAATGAGGGTCAGCCTTTCTTTGGTTTGATGAACTTTAACGTCACCCACGAGAGTGGAATTATGCAGCCGTTGGGCAGTTGGCCCAATAGCCCGATGCATTTTGTTATACAGCTGGTACGCGCGGCGACCATGCCGTCGGTTGAGGCGACGGCGCCGATCGCACCGGCGCAGGTGAACTTGCCGCCCTATTATCCGGACACACAAACCGTGCGCGCCGATGTCGCCAAGCACTACAACAATATCCACGCCATGGATCGTCAGGTGGGTGAGGTATTGGCGCAATTAAAAGCCGATGGTTTGTTGGAGTCGACCATTGTGGTTTGGACTACGGACCACGGCGATGGTCTGCCCAGAGCCAAGCGCGATCTATTTGATTCGGGCATTAAAGTACCGATGATGATTCGCTGGCCAGAGGCCTATCGACCCGCCGATGTTGAGGGCAACAGTATCGACACACGGCTGATCAGTTTTGTCGATTTTGCGCCCACCCTGCTCAAACTGGCCGGAGTAACGGCACCTGACTATCTGCAGGGGCAGGACTTTGTCGACGCCGAGCCGCGCAAGTATATTTATGCCTCACGCGATCGTATTGACGCCATCTCCGACCGCCAGCGTGCGGTGCGCGATGAGCGTTACAAGTACATTCGCAGCTGGCACCCAGAGCAGCCAAGTGGGCATAAGCTCGCCTTCCGCGACAATCTCGATATGGTTCGTGAAATGCAGGGTCTGTATGCAGCGGGGGAGTTGAATGAGGCCCAGTCTCAATGGTTCGAGGCGCCGGGCGCCGAGCGTTTATTTGATCTTAACAACGACCCCTTTGAATTAAATAATCTGGCCGAAAGCACGGACCATCAAGCGGTCTTGTTGCGTATGCGCGGTGCGCTTGAACAGTGGCAAGGGCGTGTTGCGGACTGGAGTGAAGAGCCAGAGGCGGTGATGTTGGAAGGCTTCAACCCTGGCGGCGAGGTGCCTATTACCGAGACGCCGGCTTTATCTTTTGTCGACGGACGCCTGCAGTTGCATTCGGCTACCGCTGGCGCTTCGCTGGGTTATCGCGTGGATGACGGT
>Ga0209395_1007996_pt1 | contig 10937 bp, 7 predicted proteins | sample GOMGulsemesocosm_3_FD_184635 | JGI IMG/M metagenome (GOLD analysis project Ga0209395, IMG submission 184635) | Methane-oxidizing microbial communities from mesocosms in the Gulf of Mexico - GOM9D Gulf of Mexico (SPAdes) (version 2) | ecosystem: Environmental > Aquatic > Marine > Cold seeps... | reverse complement strand
CGACCAAGCATTTGCATTAGTCATCTTTGCCATGCTTCCGCCAATTTTAGTCGTCATCATCTTTCAGCGCTGGTTTGTTAAAGGCCTAGTAGAAACAGAAAAATAGTCGTGATTGTTATTATAAATAATATGATCACCAATGCCAAATTTATAAAGAGATAGAATATGTTAGCACTTAAAAACTTAGTAAAAACCTATGACAACGGTCACCAAGCAGTGAAGAATATTTCAGTGGATATTAAGCAAGGTGAATTCATTGTTTTAGTTGGTCCTTCAGGCTGTGGTAAATCATCCATTTTACGTTCTATTGCCGGTTTAGAGCCTATCACCAGTGGTGAAATACAGCTGAATAATCGTCGAATAGATACTGAAAAACCAGCGACACGTGACATTGCCATGGTATTTCAAAATTACGCGCTATATCCACATATGACGGTATATGAAAACTTAGCATATGGCTTAAAGAATCGCGGTGTTGATAGAGATACCATAGAATCAAAAATTGAACACGTTTCAAAGACGCTGAAAATCGCTGATTATTTAGATCGTAAACCCGCAAAATTATCCGGAGGTCAACGCCAACGAGTCGCCATGGGACGTGCCATTGTGCGAGATCCACAGCTGTTCTTATTTGATGAACCTCTGTCTAACTTAGATGCATCACTACGTGCCCACATGCGCTTAGAAATTAAAAAATTACAGCGTGAATTAGCCGTAACAAGTGTTTATGTGACTCACGATCAGGTTGAAGCGATGACATTGGCAGATCGTATCATTGTATTGAATCAAGGTGTGATAGAACAAGTAGGTACTCCCGCTGAAGTCTACCATAAACCAGCAAGTACTTTTGTTGCGAGTTTTATTGGCAGCCCAGCGATGAACTTCCATCCAGCTGAAATTGTCGAAGGTGTGATCAACTTTGAACATCAAAGCGTATTTCTCCCTGAGTATGCACATCTGCCAACACAAAAGATCCAGTTAGGCATTCGACCTGAACACGCACTCATTGAACCTTCAAATACAGGGTTAAGTTTTTCATTAACGGTGCAAGCTGTTGAACCGCTAGGGCCAAATCAGCTAGTACACGGATTAGTACACGACAAGGTCTTTACCGCCCTAACGCCGGAGTTACACTTTGCGAATAAAGAAGTACTGACACTAAATGTAGCGAGCCAATATTTACACTTGTTTGATAGCGAAGGTAAACGCTTAATTGCAGATACGAATGTATTAGCGCAGGCTAGCTAACAAAAAAGGCACACACCAATTAAACATGGGTGTGTGCCTTTCGTTTTTAATTTGGCGAATGATGACAATTATTTAAATCATCATTCGCTAATCAGTAAGCTTATAAGCTAATGAAAATGCCCGCTAGTGCAGCACTCATTAAGTTAGCAAGTGTTGCCGCTAATACTGCTTTAAAGCCTAAGCTTGCCACATCTGAACGACGCTCTGGCGCCATTACACCAATAGAACCAATTTGAATTGCGATAGAACCAATGTTAGCAAAACCACATAATGCAAATGTGATAATCACTTGGCTATGCTCAGAAATAGTCTCTTTAACTGCAGCGAAGTCCATGAAAGCAACAAACTCATTCAAAATCATTTTTTGGCCAATGAACGAACCAGCAATCAACATTTCATGCTCAGGTACGCCAATCATATAAGCTAATGGCGAGAAGATATAACCCAGTACACTTTGTAATGTTAAGTTATCAATGCTCACCCAGTTACCAACGGTTTCTAAACCAGCATTTGCCATTGCAATCACACTTACAAATGCAATTAACATAGTACCGATAGCCACAGCGACTTTCATACCATTCATCGCACCAGCTGCCAGTGCATCAATCGCATTACTGTGTTCGCTTTTTGCCATTTCGATATTAGTATCTTCAGTCACAGTTTCTTGCTCTGGTACTAATAACTTCGCCATCAACAAACTACCCGGCGCCGCCATGAAGCTTGCAGCGATAAGGTATTTAAGCTCGACGCCTAAACCTGCGTAACCACCTAGAACACTACCAGCAACCGATGCCATACCACCTGTCATTACTGCGAATAGCTCTGAACGCGTCATTTTTGGTAAGAAAGGTTTAACTAATAATGGCGATTCACCTTGCGATAGGAAAATGTTACCCGTTGCGGCTAACGACTCAACACGACTGGTACCAAGGAACTTCTGAATACCGCCGCCAATCACTTTAATCACCCACTGCATTACACCGATGTAATAAAGTAGTGAGATAAGCGCACTAATAAAGATAACTAACGGTAATACGCGGATCGCGAAGATAAAACCTTCCGTCGCTAAATCACCAAATAAGAATTGAATACCCACATCGGCAAAACCTAGAATGCTTGCAACACCACTACTCATCGCGCCTAACATGCTTTGGCCAATTGAAGAGTAAAGTACAATCGCAGCAAAACCAGCTTGTAAGAATAGTGCACCACCCACGGTACGCCAATTGATTGCTTTACGGTTTTCTGACAGTGCGCATGCACATAAAATAAGTACTAAAATACCAACTAAACTAATTAACAACTGCATTATTTCATCCTGTTCTTAAAAATAGATGTATAAAAATGAAGGTGTGATACCAATTGGAATAAAATTTAGATGGCAGTAAACGCAGGAGAAATTAACACCCAGTGGGATTAATTTAGACCTGATTAATGATCAGTATTTTATTGCAATGGGTATTACGTGCATTGGTATATGAGGAGAGGATGACCAGTATTTTAGAAGAAAAATAACCTAGTCAATCCGCCCAATAACAACATACGAGTCACCTTGATAGCAAGCTACAGTCACGCTGGTCCAATTCCTTGGGGTCGTTCACATTTCCATGGTGACGGCTTGTAACTAAGGTGGCTAAACTCGATGGTTCTGGCCGGAACGGAATTATATAGAGATCTAGCTCACATTAATAACATTACTTTCATTTATATTTTAAACATTAAAATAATGATTAACAATTCAACTAAATTGACATTTAGTAAACTGTCGCATCTTTATCTATCCATATATTCAAATTGGCAACCCACTCGTTAACGACCATACTCAAATGAATGAAAGACAAGATTAATTTACTAAATAACAGAACAAAAACTTGCTGACATGACTGTTCACTTAACAACCAGAATAGGAACGCCGATGCCAAACACCTACTCGTCACTAAATTTCGCCCTTGGTGAAACCATAGATCTACTACGCGACAGTGTTATCGCCTTTGCCAGTGACGAAATAGCACCACGCGCTGCACAAATAGACCATGACAACCTGTTTCCAGTAGATATGTGGCCAAAATTTGGGGATATGGGCTTGCTAGGCATCACTATCAGCGAAGAGTATGGTGGGGTTAATATGAGCTACCTCGCTCATGTCATTGCAATGCAAGAAATCAGTCGTGCTTCGGCATCGGTTGGCCTCAGTTATGGCGCGCACTCAAATCTGTGTGTGAATCAAATTTATCGGCACGGTAACGAACAACAAAAACAACAATACCTGCCCAAGCTAATTAGCGGCGAACACGTGGGCGCACTCGCCATGACAGAACCCAACGCTGGTTCTGATGTCGTCTCAATGAAATTAAGTGCAGTATTGGACGGCAATGACTATGTTCTCAACGGCAATAAAATGTGGATCACCAATGGTCCCGAAGCCAGTACTTATATTGTTTATGCCAAAACAGCACCCGAGTTAAACAGCCACGGAATTACCGCATTTATCGTTGAACGTGGTTTTGCTGGATTTAGCCAAGCACAAAAACTCGATAAGCTAGGTATGCGCGGTTCCAATACCTGTGAACTTGTGTTTCAGCATTGCCGTGTGCCTAAAGAGAATATCTTGGGCGAGCTCAATCAAGGCGTACAAGTATTAATGAGTGGCCTTGATTACGAACGGCTTGTACTAACTGGGGGACCGCTAGGGATCATGGATGCATGCATGGATCTTGTCGTTCCTTATATCCACCAACGTAAGCAGTTCGGTAAAGCCATTGGTGAATTCCAACTTGTACAAGCAAAAATCGCCGATATGTATAGTCAGATGAACGCCGCAAAATGTTATACCTACACGGTTGCTCGCGCTTGTGACAACGGCGACGCCAGCCGTAAAGACTGCGCAGGTGTGATCTTATATTGCGCTGAACTGGCCACAAAAATGGCACTGGATACTATCCAATTATTGGGCGGAAATGGCTACAGTAACGAATATCCAGCCGGTCGCTTACTCCGAGATGCCAAACTCTATGAGATTGGCGCAGGCACATCAGAAATGCGCCGTATGTTAATAGGACGAGAGCTCTTTAATGAGTCGGGGGCGTAGTGCACATGGCTAAAATAGGCTCGACACTCAACATCAAGCACCCTACTTTTGTGGCAAAACAGCAAGCCATGCAAGAGCTTGTTCAACAACTCGAAAATAACATTGAACAAGTAAAACAAGGGGGTGGCGAAATAGCACAACAACGCCATTTAGCCCGTGGTAAAATGCTTGCCCGTGAACGTATTGATGCCTTACTAGATCCCGGTTCACCGTTACTCGAACTAGGACAATTTGCGGCTTGGCAATACTACCCTGATGCAGTGCCCGCTGCCGGTGTCGTAGCGGGTATTGGTCGTGTTAATGGTATCGAATGCATGATCATTGCCAACGATGCTACTGTAAAAGGCGGTACTTATTACCCGTTAACGGTGAAGAAGCACCTACGTGCCCAAGAGATCGCTGAACGATGCTGCCTACCCTGCATTTATTTAGTTGATTCTGGTGGTGCATTTTTACCCCAGCAAGATGAAGTATTTCCCGACCGAGATCACTTTGGCCGTATCTTCTTTAATCAAGCCAATATGTCCGCCAAAGGCATTCCACAAATAGCATCAGTCATGGGCTTATGTACCGCAGGTGGTGCGTATGTTCCGGCCATGGCAGATGAATCAATTATTGTAAAACAACAAGGTACCATCTTCTTAGCTGGCCCACCACTGGTCAAAGCAGCCACAGGTGAAGAAGTCAGCGCAGAAGAACTCGGTGGCGCAGATGTACATTGTAAAACCTCTGGGGTCGCCGATCATTACGCCCAAGATGATGCCCATGCATTACAGCTCGTTCGCCAAGCCATTGCTAATATAAATCACGTTAAACGACCTGATTTAACTGTGTTTCCTAGTGCTCCACCACTATTCGACAGCCTAGAGTTATACGGTATTGTCGGCACAGATTTAAAAAAACAATTCGATGTGAAAGAAGTCATCGCCCGTATAGTTGATAACTCAGAATTAGATGAGTTTAAACAATACTACGGCACAACACTGGTTTGCGGTTTTGCCCGAATTCACGGCTATCCTGTCGGTATCATCGCCAATAATGGGATCTTATTCTCGGAATCGGCGCAAAAAGGCGCGCACTTTATTCAGCTGTGTTGCAAACGTAAAATACCACTGGTATTTCTGCAAAATATTACCGGATTTATGGTGGGAAAAAAGTACGAAGCAGAAGGCATAGCAAAACACGGGGCAAAAATGGTTGCCGCTGTAGCTTGCGCCCAAGTGCCTAAGTTTACCGTCATTATTGGCGGCAGTTATGGTGCCGGTAATTATGGCATGTGCGGCCGCGCATACGATCCCACCTTGTTATGGATATGGCCAAATGCCAGAATTTCCGTCATGGGCGGCGAGCAAGCTGCCAGTGTACTCAGTCAAGTCAAGAAAGACGGTTTAGCACGTAACAATAAAACCATGACAACTGCAGAAGAAGCTGAATTCAAAGCGCCTATTATTAAACAATATGAAACTCAAGGTGATCCTTACTATGCCAGTGCGAGATTATGGGACGACGGTATTATCGACCCGTTACAAACGCGGCAAGTACTTGGCTTAGCCATTTCAGCTGCCCTTAATGCGCCGATTGCAGATACCCAATTTGGTATTTTTAGAATGTAACGGTCCTAATATTACAAAACCAAACAACACACCTAACACCACAGCTAGGACTGGTTTAATGACACATAATTCAGACAAGTTAAACATCATCAATGCAGACCATTTGCATACCGCCGTTGATAATCGCGGTATCGTGACCATCACATTGACGCGTCCCAAAGTACGCAATGCATTTAGTGCCGAAACAATCAGTCACTTGCTAACGACCTTAGCAGTATTAAAACATGATCCCGCGGTGCGAATATTGGTTCTCCGGGCCGAAGGTGAACATTTTTCAGCGGGCGCAGACATTAACTGGATGAAAGATATTGCCAAACTCGGGTATCAAGACAATCTCGCCGATGCCGCACAATTAGCTAAGTTGATGGACAATCTCAATCAATTTCCCAAACCAACAATAGCGCTAATACAAGGCGCCTGTTTTGGCGGGGCTATCGGACTTGCCGCCTGTTGCGATATAGCCCTCGCGACAACAACAGCTAAATTTTGCTTAAGTGAAGTTAAGATAGGCCTTATTCCTGCGGTGATAAGTCCTTATGTGATAACAGCCATCGGACCACGGCAAGCACGACGTTATTGCTTAACTGGCGAAATGTTTACCGCTGAACAAGCGCTAGACTATGGTTTGCTTCACCAGATAGGTGATAACTTAGATACTCTCATCACCCCCTTTACTGACGCATTACTGGCCAATAGTCCCGCTGCCATGCAGGCCGCTAAATCATTAATTCATGGCATCACTAATCACATAATCAATGACGCATTAATAGCGGATACAAGCCAACGGATCGCCGCAATTCGGGTATCAAACGAAGCTCAAGAAGGGCTAGATGCATTCCTGAATAAACGCAAGCCAGGCTGGACTAAGGAATAATGTCTATGTCGCATCAGGTCATAATTAATCAGCCAGCACTATTTAGTAAACTACTTATCGCTAATCGCGGCGAAATAGCCTGCCGCATAATCACAACAGCGCAGCGACTTGGTATAAAGTGTGTCGCGATTTATTCTGCTGCCGACACCAACGCCCGTCATGTAAAAATGGCAGATGAAGCGTTTTATTTGGGACCTGCACCAGCGACGGAATCTTACCTCAATAGCCAACGAATACTCACCATTGCACAACAAGCCAAGGCACAAGCCATTCACCCTGGTTATGGTTTCTTATCCGAAAATGCAGATTTCGCCCTAGCCTGTGCCCAGCAAGGGTTAATTTTCATTGGCCCAAGCCCTGACGCTATCACAACAATGGGCAGTAAAAGTGCAGCAAAAGCGATTATGGCGACCGCAAATGTCCCCCTTGTGCCCGGTTATCACGGTAAAGCCCAAGATGAACAAACATTAAAGCATCACTCACAACAAGTTGGCTATCCACAACTACTCAAAGCTGTTTACGGTGGCGGTGGTAAAGGCATGCGAATTGTCTATAGCGCCGATGAGTTTTGCCAAGCACTAGCCGCAACTAAGCGTGAAGCTATGGCTAGTTTTGGCAATGACGACATGCTTATAGAGCGTTATTTAACAAAAACTCGTCACGTCGAAATTCAAATATTTAGCGATAACCATGGCAACTGTATTTACTTATCCCAGCGAGATTGTTCTATTCAGCGTCGCCATCAAAAAATACTGGAAGAAGCCCCTGCTCCGGCATTACCTCAGGCTACACAAATAGCCATGGGAGAAGCCGCGGTTGCTGCAGCCAAAACCATCAAGTATCAAGGCGCTGGAACGGTAGAATTCTTGTATGATGAACAAGGTCAGTTCTATTTCATGGAGATGAATACCCGTTTACAAGTCGAACACCCCGTCACCGAGATGATAACTGGATTAGACTTAGTCGAATGGCAACTGCATATAGCTAACGGCGCGCCATTACCACTGACTCAAACGCAAGTTCAAATCAACGGCCATGCTCTCGAAGTACGTATTTATGCCGAGGACACAGATAATGATTTTATGCCTGCCAGTGGTGATATTGCATACTTAAATCAACCTCCTGAATCTCGACATGTACGTATTGATACAGGTGTAACCCAAGGGGATGAGATTAGCCCTTATTACGATCCTATGATTGCCAAGTTAATTGTTTGGGATCATACCCGCGACCTTGCAATTGCTCGTCTACAAAACGCTTTATCAAAATATAAGATAGCCGGCATTAAAACGAATATTGGTTTTTTAACCCAACTGTTACAAGTGCCAGCACTGCAACTTGCAAAACTGAACACTGATTTTTTACTAACCCACGCTGCAGCATTAGCACCAACACATATCAATCTTGACTACACATTTCTCTTAGCTGGACTCGCATTACAGTTGCAAAGTAAGCAGTCACAACAGCTTGGGCTCACCAACAATGTCGATAATAATGACCCACACTCTCCTTGGTTGCAAACAACAGGTTGGCGTTTAAATCAACCCGCAACCAACATAGTAAAACTATCGACTATGAATAATGACCGCCAGCACTGCACGCTCACGTTGACAAAACGAGCCCAAGGTTACCAAGCTCAAATTAATAGCCAGCATCCACATAAACAACACGACCCTTTACAAGAGCATGACTTACAGCGAGCTACACTCAACACAGATTATATAATCAGTGGTGAATTTTATGGTGATGAACTCACTGCATTTATCGATGATCATAGAGTCAAGGCCACAGTTGTTATATCGCCATTACACATCACGGTATTCTATGCCGGTAACAGTACGGTATTATTTCGCCAATCCTTAACTCAACCGATAATGCAAAACAATACCTTAGTATCTAATATTGATAATGAATTCGAAACTAGAATAACCGCACCAATGCATGGCGTAATCGTCAGCGTACTTTGCCAAGTAGGCCAAATAGTCGACGCTGGTGAACCATTAGTCGTGATGGAAGCGATGAAGATGGAGTGCAATATCAATGCTCCTGCCGCAGGCACAATTACCACCGTGTTTTATCAAGAAGGTGACATGGTCGAAGATGGTGCTGAATTAATACAGTTAACCCCTTCCCTGATTCTTGATAACAAGGAACAAGCCTAATGGCGTCTCAACTATCTGACAACGCTAACCAAATATCAGCTAAACTTGGCCAATTACCAGAAAAGGTTAAAATTGTCGAAGTCGGTCCCCGCGACGGCCTGCAAAATGAAGTAGAAATAAGCCTAAGTGATAAGATATCCTTGGTGAATATACTTAGCCATACTGGATTAACCCTAATCGAATCTGGCAGTTTCGTCTCGCCTAAGTGGGTGCCACAAATGGCTAATAGCGGTGAGTTATTTAACCGCATCAAGCGTTCACCGGGCATCACCTACTCTGCATTAACACCCAATTTAATTGGTTTAAATGCCGCCATCGCTGCAAATGTTGATGAAGTGGCGATATTTGGTTCTGCATCAGAAAGCTTCTGTCGTAAAAATATCAATTGCTCTATCGCCGACTCACTACGCCAATTTAAACCAGTGATCGAACAAGCTCATACTGCTGGCCTAGCTGTCCGAGGCTATATCTCTTGTACGCTTGGCTGCCCGTACGAAGGTTATATCAGCATTAACAAAGTCGCCAAAGTCGCTCAGCAATTACACGACATGGGCTGTTATCAAATAAGCCTCGGAGATACCGTCGGAGTTGGCACTCCTGAAGCGGCCAAAGCGATGATTAACGCTGTCAGCCAGTATGTACCTATCGACAACTTAGCCGTTCATTTTCATGATACTTATGGTCAGGCGCTGGCTAATATCTATGCCGCATTACAATTGGGGATTAGCGTTATCGATAGTGCCGTTGCTGGTCTGGGTGGTTGCCCTTATGCACAAGGTGCATCAGGTAATGTTGCTACTGAAGACGTGGTGTATATGCTAAATGGTTTAGGCATTGAGTCCGGCGTTAATTTAAGTGAATTAATTGCTGCGGGTAATTTCATTTGCCAACGTTTAAACCGTCCTAATGGCTCTAAGGTAGCGCTAGCCTATCCAGCCGCACAAGCTAGGTTTCAATCATTAATATGAGGTGGTAATGACAGCACAGTCAACAATACCAATCTGGACGCCAAGCAAAGCGCGCATTGATGGCAGTAACGTCGAGCGTTACCTGCAGTTTTTACGCGATGAATACAGCCTTAAGTTTGCCCATTATCAGCAATTACATCAATGGAGTATCAATAACACGGCTATTTTCTGGGGCTCGTTAGTGCGTTTTTTCAAACTCAAAGGCGACTTCAACCTTAATCGTATTTTTGTCGAAAAAGACTGTTTTTATCATTGCCAATGGTTTCCTGATTCGACATTAAACTTTGCAGAAAACCTGCTATTTCCAGACAACATTTCGACTAAAAACAATATTTCGACGAATAAAAACAGCAATGCCAATCCAGACAAGCTCGCCATCATCAGCTGTGGCGAAGATGGTCGGCGAACGCAACTTAGCTACCTACAACTACGTGAGGAAGTCACCCGTATTGCTGCTGCTATGCGTGAGTTAGGCATTGTAAAAGGCGATCGTATCGCGTGTTTATTACCCAATTGCAGCGAGGCCATTGTCGCCATGCTAGCGACCACCAGCATTGGCGCTATCTGGTCATCCTGCTCGCCAGATTTTGGTCATCAAGGCGTGCTCGACAGGTTTACTCAGATCCAGCCAAAATTATTATTCGCCTGTAACGGTTATCACTACGCCGGTAAGCGAATTGATATTAACGAAAAAGTGAATTCGATTGCGAAATCCCTACCAGACTTATCAATGCTCGTCATCATCCCCTATTTAAAACTAGACGCCGAATTAGACACAAAATTAGATACACAAACACTAGCAAAGCCCACACCTGACTCACTAGACAAAACAACCATCTGTGACTGGCGGCACTTTTGTGCGGCGATCCCACGCTCTTTAACCTTCGAGCCTATGGCCTTTTCTGATCCGCTGTATATTCTTTATTCATCAGGCACAACAGGCATGCCAAAATGTATTGTCCACAGTGTTGGCGGTACTTTATT
>Ga0209395_1007995_pt1 | contig 10937 bp, 4 predicted proteins | sample GOMGulsemesocosm_3_FD_184635 | JGI IMG/M metagenome (GOLD analysis project Ga0209395, IMG submission 184635) | Methane-oxidizing microbial communities from mesocosms in the Gulf of Mexico - GOM9D Gulf of Mexico (SPAdes) (version 2) | ecosystem: Environmental > Aquatic > Marine > Cold seeps... | reverse complement strand
TTATTATGTCTATCAAATAACACCATATAAGTTAGACGCTTCAAATATTAAAGCTATTCATCCAGATACAGTATTATAAGTTCGATCATTAACGCTATTAATTTACAGTTTCACCTAAAGATAAGCCGGAAAACACCATGAAAAAATCATCATCTTTTGCCTTGCTAGAACAACAGTTAGCTAAAAATATCTTAATCTTAGATGGCGCCATGGGTACCATGATCCAAGCCTATAAGTTTGAAGAACAAGACTTTCGTGGTGAGCGCTTTGCCGATTGGCATACGGATGTAAAAGGCAATAACGATATGTTAGTGCTTACCCAGCCCGAGGTTATTAACGCTATTCATTTGGAATACCTTGAAGCTGGCGCCGATATCCTAGAAACCAATACCTTTAATGCCACCACTATTGCCATGGCAGATTACGACATGGAAGAGTATAGTCGTGAAATTAACTTGGTGGCGGCACAAATAGCGCGAGCAGCGGCTGATGAGTACACCAAGAAAACACCAGATAGACCGCGTTTTGTTGCTGGGGTGTTAGGGCCAACTAACCGTACCTGTTCTATTTCTCCCGATGTTAACGATCCTGCTTTTCGTAATGTCACCTTTGATGAATTAAAAGATGCCTACATTGAGTCAACTACCGCGTTAATAGAAGGTGGTTGTGACATTATATTAATCGAAACTATTTTCGATACCTTAAATGCTAAAGCGGCAATCTTTGCGGTAGAAACTGTTTTCGACCAGTTACAAATCCGCCTACCGGTGATGATTTCAGGCACGATTACCGATGCCTCGGGACGTACTCTCTCAGGACAAACAACCGAAGCCTTCTATAATTCTTTACGTCATGCCAAGCCTATTTCCTTTGGTTTGAACTGTGCTCTAGGGCCTGTGGAGTTACGTCAATATGTTGAGGAGCTGAGCCGAATTTGTGATGTTGCTGTAACGGCTCACCCTAATGCGGGTTTACCCAATGCGTTTGGTGAGTACGACTTTACCGTAGCAGACATGAATACCCATGTTGAAGAATGGGCAAGTTCAGGCTTTTTAAATATTATTGGTGGTTGTTGTGGAACCACACCTGAGCATATTAAAGGCATGGCAGATACGGTCGCAAAAATAACCCCGCGTAAAGTTGAAGCAAGAGAAATTGTTTGTCGTTTATCGGGGTTAGAAGCATTAACGATTAAGGCTGATACTCTATTTGTTAATGTTGGTGAACGTACCAACGTTACCGGCTCTGCAATGTTCAAGCGCTTAATCAAAGAAGATAATTACGAACAAGCGATTGCGGTGGCCTTACAGCAAGTAGAAAACGGCGCACAAATTATCGATATCAACATGGATGAAGGCATGTTGGACTCGAAAGAAGCGATGATTCGTTTTTTAAATTTAATTGCCGGTGAGCCTGATATTGCGAAAGTGCCCATTATGATTGACTCCTCTAAATGGGATATTTTAGAAGAGGGGCTTAAGTGTATTCAGGGTAAAGGCATCGTTAACTCGATTAGCTTAAAAGAAGGTGAAGAAAACTTTAGAAAACAAGCAGAGCTATTACGCCGCTATGGTGCCGCTGTTATTGTGATGGCCTTTGATGAAGAAGGACAAGCGGATACGCGCAAACGTAAGTATGAAATTTGTCACCGTGCCTATCATATGCTGGTCGATGAAATAGGCTTTCCAGCTGAAGACATCATTTTCGATCCCAATATTTTTGCGGTCGCCACCGGTATCGATGAACATAATAATTATGCGGTTGATTTTATTGAGGCAGTCGCTGATATCAAAGAGAACTTACCTTATGCGATGATCTCTGGTGGTGTCTCAAATGTATCGTTCTCATTTAGAGGTAATAATCCGGTACGTGAAGCTATCCATGCGGTATTTTTATATCACGCCATAAAAAATGGCATGGACATGGGTATAGTAAATGCCGGTCAGTTGGCCATTTATTCCGATATTCCTGATAAATTACGCTTAGCGGTTGAAGACGTTATTCAAAACAAAGATGACGGTGCCACCGAGCGTTTATTGGATATTGCTCAGGAATACCATGGTAAAGCGGGTGGTCAGGCATCAAAAGCCGATTTAACGTGGCGAGAGTTACCGATTAATGAACGCTTATCTTATGCTTTAGTAAAAGGCATTAATGAATTTATTATTGAAGATACCGAAGAGTCACGACTTCAGGCAGCTCGACCGTTAGACGTTATTGAAGGACCATTAATGGACGGTATGAATACCGTGGGCGATTTATTTGGCGCTGGAGAAATGTTTTTGCCACAAGTGGTGAAATCAGCGCGAGTAATGAAACAAGCGGTTGCGTATTTAAACCCTTTTATTGAAGATGAAAAACAAGAAATCAGTACCAATGGTCGGGTGTTGCTGGCAACGGTAAAAGGTGATGTACATGACATTGGTAAAAATATTGTGGGTGTGGTACTGCAATGTAATAACTATGAAATTATTGATCTGGGCGTGATGGTATCTTGTGAAGATATTTTACGCGTGGCGAAAGATAAAGAAGTCGACATTATCGGCCTTTCGGGCTTGATTACGCCATCTTTAGATGAAATGGTACATGTTGGCAAAGAAATGAAACGTCAGGGCTTTGAGTTACCGTTATTAATTGGCGGTGCAACTACGTCTAAAGCCCATACCGCCGTTAAAATAGAACCACAATATGATCATCCGGTGGTTTATGTATCTAATGCCTCGCGTGCGGTGTCGGTAGTGAGTAACTTATTATCGAGTGAGCATAAGGCCAAATTTTTTGCGAGTACTCAAGAAGAATATCAGCGGGTGCGTGAGCGTCATTATAAAAAGGGCCCGCGTTCCAGTTTAATCAGCCTAGAGCAAGCGCGTGCCAATGCCACGCCTATTAGTTTTGCAGATTATACCCCGAAAAAACCGAATAAATTAGGGATCACCGTACTTGACGAGATCGATCTTAATGAAGTGAGAAAGTATATCGATTGGACGCCATTTTTTATGACTTGGCAGCTATCGGGTAAATATCCACTTATTTTAAAACATGAAGTGATCGGCGAAGAAGCGACTAATTTATTCAATGATGCCAATGCAATGTTAGACGATGTTATTAATCATAAAAAAATCCAAGCAAAAGCGGTATTTGGTTTATTTCCCGCCAATAGCGATGTTGATGATATAGAAGTCTATCTATCTGAGGGTAGTGATGAAGACCGTAGTGAAGTACAGATGAAGCTACATCAACTACGTCAACAAAGTAAAAAACCCAGTGGCCAGTTTAATCGTTGTTTAGCGGATTATGTGGCGCCGAAAGGCTCAGGGGTTAGTGATTATATCGGTGCTTTTGCCGTATCGGCAGGTTTTGGTGTTGATGAGCTGGTTAAGGTCTATGACAAGGATCACGATGCTTATAATTCTATTTTATTAAAAGCGGTTGCTGATAGATTAGCCGAAGCTAGCGCCGAATATTTACATGAAAAAGTCCGTAAAGAATACTGGGGTTATGCCGTTGATGAAGATTTAACCAATGATGCCTTAATTCGTGAAAGCTATCAGGGTATTCGCCCGGCACCGGGTTATCCTGCTTGTCCTGAGCACACCGAAAAAGGCTTGTTGTGGCAATTACTCAAGGTTGACGACAACATTGGCATGGACTTAACCTCAAGTTATGCGATGTGGCCTGGCGCGGCGGTTAGTGGCTGGTATTTCGCTCACCCAGACTCTAAGTATTTCGCCGTAGCCAAATTAGCTAAAGATCAAGTACTTGATTATGCTGCGCGTAAAGGCTTTACCATCGAGCAGGCTGAGCGCTGGCTATCGGCTAACTTAGATTATGAGCCAGAGTAATTTTTTGTATAGTTAACCTCGTTAATATCACTAATACTACTAATATCAGAATAGAAAAATAAGATAAATACAAAATAGAAAAAAGGGTGAGTAACTTAGTTACTCACCCTTTTTTGTTTAAGTTGTTATTACTTAAGTTTTATTGCTACCGATAAAGTGCTTATAACCCCCACTTAGCTCGATAGTCAGCTTTAGTACTTCAACCTCGTTACTGTTTAAAGTGCCGATCAAAGAAGTTAATAATGGTGTTATTTAGGTGCACCTTTACTTTTTTACCACGCATACTGTGCTTACTACCCGGGTAAGTCATTAATTCAAATTGTTTGTTTTCATCTTGCAGTGCTTTAATTAATTTAGTGGTATGAGTGAACAGCACATTATCGTCAGCCATGCCATGGTAAATCATTAACGGGCCCTTTAAGCCTGAAATATACGGGAACACACTCGAGGTGGTATACGCTTGGCTATTCACTTTCGGGTGATTTAAATAGCGCTCGGTGTAATGGGTATCGTAAAGTAACCAATCGGTAACTGGTGCACCACTAACGCCGGCTTTAAAGTAATCACCGGCTTTAAACATGGCCATTAAGGTCATATAACCGCCATAAGAGTGTCCGTAAATACCTATTTTATCTTTATCAACAAAAGGGAGTGACTGTAAGAACTTCACCCCAGTAATTTGATCGTCTACTTCTACACTCGCAAGATTTTCATAGATAGGAAATTCAAAGCCAGTACCACGGTAATTAGAACCACGATTATCTAACTGAAAGACAATATAGCCTTGCTGCAGCATATATTGAGTAAAGTCAGCGCCTTGCCAAATGTTTCTTACCCGCTGTGCATGCGGCCCGCCATAAACATTAACAATTACCGGGTATTTTTTACCGGGCACCATGTTACTGGGCTTATAAAGTTTATAGTAAAGTGTTGCTTGGTCGTCATCAGAGCGTAAGGTACCAAATTTAGGCTGAATTAAGTCTGGATAATAAGGCGCAACAGGGTGGCTATCATTAACCGCATTTTCAGCTAACCAAGTGATATGCTCGCCATTGGCGCTATGTAAACTTACTTGTTTTGGCGTGTGAATATTGGAAAAACTATCAAGGTAGTTGCTGCTGTCTTTACTAAAGTTAATGCTGTGAAAGCCATTACGTTTGCTGATACGGGCAACATGCTCTGGTGATTTCCCTTGTAAAGGCACACTATAAAGGTGACGCTCAAGCGGAGTATCTGCTCTGCCAGTAAAGTAAACTACGCCATTGTCTTCATCAATCTGCTTAATCCCTTCGACTACCCAGTCACCTTTAGTGAGCTGATTAATTAACTCACCATTATTGTTATAATGATAAAGATGCTTATAACCATTACGCTCTGACGCCCAAATAAAAGTATTGCTTTGGCTTAAAAATCGTAAGTCGTGATGTAAATTAATCCATTTTTCTGAGTGTTCGGTCAATAAGGTTTTCTGGGTACGTTTGTTGGTATTATATAACTTTAAGGCTAAGGTTTTTTGATCGCGACTTTGCCATTGATAAGATAAATTGATGCTATCGTGAAGCCACTTTACCCGTGGAATATATATATCGGTATTATCACCTAGATCGACAAAGCGCTGTTTTTTACCTTTTATATCAGTAACGGCCAGTTTTATTAACACATTATTAGTGCCGGTAGCAGGGTAGCGCTGTTCAATTAACTCTATTTTTTCAGCATAAATCTCGTTACGAATAACGGTTTTTACCGGTGTTTCATCTACCTGTAAAAAGGCTATTTTCTGTTCGTTAGGTGACCACCAATAGCCGGTCATTCTGCCCATTTCTTCTTGGGCAACAAACTCACTCATACCGTTTTTAATATTGTTACTGCCGCCATCAAAAGTAAGCTGAGTCTCTTCACTTTTAGCTATATTCAGTACGAAAATATTTTGCTCGCGAATGAACGAAATATAATGACCTTGGGGAGAAAACTTAACATCGGTTTCAAAGGCTTGGGTATTGGTTAAACGTTTAGCTGATTTTGTTTCAATATGATAATAATAAATATCGCCATTAAGTGGGAACAATAACGCGCTGCCATCAGCGGAGAATTGATATTCCATAATACCAAAGCCATAAATACGTTGGCGCTCTCTACGGGCTTTCTCTTCATTAGAGAGAGTTTCATCGCCGCTAAACAGTTGTTGAGAATCGACCAAAAGTCGGTTTTCTTTACTGGCAATATGGTATTCCCACAAGTCGTAGCGATGACTATCATTGCTCTTGCCTTGTAAATAAGTGACCCGAGTACCATCAGGAGAGAGTTTAAGTGACTTTGGCGTTTGACCATTGAGCGAAGGTGAGCTGTAAATACGTTCAATTGACAGTTGCTCTGCCTTGGTATTCGTTGCTAGTAATAATGAGCAAACTACCCAGAGTAATACTGAAGTTAAGATGTTTTTCATAAAAATTCGGTCGCTGTTAAATATAGTTGAAATCAGGTTTAGTAGTAATCAGCATAGTGCTAGATCACCTCTAATGCATCACTGAGTTTTTTAACGCCGATAACTTCCATGCCTGCTATTTTATTTTTAGGCATATTGTTATAAGGAACTATCGCGCGTTTAAAGCCGTGTTTAGCTGCTTCGTTAATTCGCTCCTGTCCGCTGGGTACCGGTCTTATTTCACCCGATAAGCCAACTTCGCCGAAAACAACTAAGTCTTGTGGTAACGCATTATCTTTAAAGCTTGAAACCAATGCAAGGATCAAGGCTAAATCGATGCTGGTCTCGGTCACTTTTACCCCGCCGACCACATTAACAAAAACATCTTGATCGTTAAGTTGTAGACCGCCGTGACGATGTAAAATAGCCAATAGCATCGACAGACGGTTTTGATCAGCGCCGACCGCGACGCGACGCGGATTACCTAATGCCGAGTGATCAACAAGTGCTTGAATTTCTACTAGCAGTGGTCGGGTCCCTTCCCATAATATCATCACCACACTACCGGGGGTTTGATCTTCGCTGCGGCTAAGAAAAATAGCGGATGGATTTTTAACTTCTTTGAGCCCTGCGCCGGTCATGGCAAACACACCCAATTCGTTAACTGCACCAAATCGGTTCTTATTGCCTCGCAAAGTGCGATAACGTGAATCATTACTACCTTCGAGCATAATCGAACAGTCAATACAGTGCTCTAACACTTTAGGTCCCGCCAATGAGCCGTCTTTGGTGACATGACCGACCAATAAAATGGCGACATGGTGTTGTTTGGCGAAACGCGTCAAATAAGCGGCACTTTCCCTGACTTGCGAAACACTGCCGGGAGCCGATTGTACATCACTCATATGCATCACTTGAATCGAATCAATCACCATAATTTTAGGTTGTTCTTTAAGTGCAATATGACAAATACTTTCGACACTGGTTTCTGAGAGCATTTTAAGTTTATTGGTCGGCAAGCCTAGGCGCTTAGCGCGCATCGCCACTTGTTGTAACGATTCCTCGCCGGTGATATATAATGCCGGCATAGTCTCGGCTAAAGAGCACATGGTTTGTAATAATAAGGTACTTTTACCTGCACCGGGCTCGCCACCAATTAAAATGGCACTGCCAGGGACAATCCCGCCGCCAAGTACCCGATCAAATTCAGCATAACCCGCTGAAAAACGTGGTAAATCAGCAAGGTCGATATTGTCTAACGTTTTAACTTGGCTTAGGTTATTGTCGGCAGCACCAGCAAACCCTGAAAAATTACCGCCTCTGGCTGGTAGTTTCGCTTCCCTGAATTCTGAAATAGTATTCCACGCTTTACAGTCAGTGCACTGACCCAGCCAGCGAGAAAATTCAGAGCCACAGTCAGTACAAACATAAGCGGTTTTAGATTTTGTCATGGATTTCCTTGGTTAAAGAGAGCTATGCTAGTTATAGGCATAGTTATTGCTTTATTTTGAAGTATTAAATTATAATGTTTTTATGTTTTTTGTCTAAACATTATCTAACAATTCCCGAGTTAAACAACGATTAGAATAGTAATTCATGACCACAGATTTTTCTAAATATAAAACAGTGATTAATAAGCTTCGTGGCGAGGTTGGTAAAAGTGCCTTTGAGAAAAAGTTTATCGCCACCACTAAGCAATTAAGCAAGAAAGAGCAATTCTTACTTAAAATGGAGCTTAAACGCTTAGGTAATATTTGTACGAGATCTATTGATCTTCGCGGCTTGGTTGATGGTAATTGCAAGGTATATGAGCATCAAGGACAAAGTCATTTCCTTGATGATGTCGCCATCAGAGTTTTCGAAAAAAATGTCGCTATCTATGGTAATTATACTTTTGGTGTCTATGAAGCGGTAAAAAATACCGAGAATAATTTTCGCGTTATTTACAAAAATGAGCAAGCAGGTTTAAAAGCGACAGCGCCCAAGCCAATTAAAAAAAACCTAGAGAAAACGCAGTATCCAGCAAACTTGTATCAATTTAATCATTATTTTGATCGCTGTGAAGAGCGAATGAACTTTGCTATAGCATTAACATTAACGCTTGAAAATAAAAAACAAATACAAGCTAGTAGTTCAGATGTTAGCGCTTGGGGCTGTAAGTTTAGATTGGTAAAACAGCAAATACTCGCAGTTGGCGATATTGTCCATATTAAATTTACCGGCTTAGAAGAAGAGTTTCAATTTGGTAGTACTGATGTTTTTACGTACCGTATTAAAAATAGCCATCAAGATGCAGGTACGCAGCTACTAGGCTGTCAGCGTATTGAAGTACCAGAGCAAGATGCTTTTCAGCGCTTTTTACGGGATTATATTCAGGGTAATAAACGTCGTTACAAAGTCAATCTAGATAATAGTATTCAAGCACTACAATCGCGTGGTTTTGAGCAATTCTTGCTACCGAAACTGAGTGAGTTACCGGTATTTCTTACTCAAGAAGCAGCTAAGTTAGTACCTCGTTATGTGTTAACAACCAATAATAATCAGCCAGTATATCAATATTGGCAAGATGAGGTCGGTCAGTCCACGTTATCAAGCTTATTAAATGAAGAACGTCTGGCTCGATTACTGCTACAGTCAAAGCATAACAAAAGCTTGATTGTTTATAGTTTTATTCATCAACATCAGGGGAAAAGTTTTTTTTACACCCTAGATGAACTGCAAGTTGATAAAAAAGATAAATTTCATCTCGATTTTTTAGCGTTTGCGGCCAAAAAAGCAAGTTTTGCAATTACCCAACTATCTTGTGTTGATGTGGCTAAAGATTCTGCTTATTCTCCTTTTACGCTATCTAATACCAGAGAGTTAAAGTACCAATATATCAATTTACCTCCTTCGCCAGAGGTACTTGAGTGTTTAACTGTACTGCCTAAAATCGTCACGCTTTGCGATATCACCCATGCTGATGTTGTTAAGCAATATCAGCAGTTAACAGCCAATAAAATTGATACATCCTTACTTAAGTTCTTTGGTCATAAAAGATTAACCAAGCAAACGCCGGTTGATGAAATAGGGATAAGTTATAAAAATCAGCGCCAAGAATTGCGCTTTATTTATAACACTGATGCCGTAGTCGAATGTAACAACGTGAAATGGCATGGTGTATCAGTAGACTTTTCTGTTTCTGGTTTGCAGATTAAGCTGAATGAAGGCGCTTTATTATCAGTGGGAGATATTGTTAAGCTAACGTTCCCTAAGTTACAAACAATCACTTCTGCATTCGATCTAAAATCGCTACCTTATGAAGTTGTACGTATTAATAAAAAGAAAACCGTTGTTAATTTAAGAGTTAGCGTAAAAGAGCATCAGCATATTGGCCGAGCATTCTTTAAGTTACTAATCGAAAAAAATAAAAATAAATTAACACCCGATGAATATGCAATGGTAACACCTGGGTTGTCTGAAGCGTTACGAACCAGTTATGCTGCTTCTATGACAGCACCTGCATTAATTGTTCAAACGAGCGGCAGTCGCTACAAAGTTGAAACCTTAATTTGTAATGACAGCGATAATGCCATGCTTGAACAAATGCAGCGTTTAAGTGAACGGAAAAACTTTTACAATTTATACCCCTTAATTAATAAATTACAAACGGATAATTCTTTAGAGCAAAGTTTAAAAGCGTTGTTAATGAACGATAAACCAGCCTCTAAGCAATTGTATATCGCTATTAATACTAACAGCGACAATGTTGAAAGCTCGGTGGAACTGATGCTTGAAAGTGATTTAGATACACCGGAATTAAAACAGTTTTTTATTAAAAGAGCGCGTAATCGAGGAGAGTTCTACTGTATACAATTGAAAATTTCTCGCGCTAATGAGCCGGATATGGAGTTTTTAAATGCGGAGTTAAGCTATATAGGCTCCTATGCCATTCATCGTGGTAAGCAAATAGAGCAGGATATTTGGAGTGTGGCAGGGGTTATACAGTTTTTTGATGTCACTAATGAAGTGTTATTAATTAATGGAGAGTCTTAAGTAGTGAATGACTATGCGTTAATCTATTAATCTTCCAACAACAATAAACAAAAATTAAGATAAAAATTAATCATTAAAGAAATAGCGCGGCTAGCCGCGCTATTTGAGTGTTATTTGAGTGTTATTGTTACGCTAACCAATGTAGCAAGCAGTCTAACCCTAGTTGATTAATGCTGCTATCCGCTTGTGCTAATACAATCGGTTTGGCATGAAAAGCAACACCAAAGTGGGCTGCCGCCATCATCACTAAATCATTGGCACCATCACCCATGGCGACTGTTTGCTCGGCAGGAATATTATACTGCTTGGCAAGTAAGGCTAATGAATCTGCTTTTACCTGAGCATCAACCACAGAGCCAAGTACTTTCCCTGTCAGTTTACCATCGACAATCTCTAATTGATTGGCAAAGGCCGCATCAAGCTCAAGCATAGTTTTTAAATGATCGGCGAAGTACGTAAAGCCGCCCGACGCTATAGCAATACGCCAGTTGTGCTTTTTCAGCTCAGTAATTAAGGTGGTTAAGCCTGCCATTAAGGGAATGTTTTTAGCAACATCACTTAAAATAGTGTCTGGAGAGCCAGCTAATGTGCCAACACGTTGATGTAAACTTTGCGCAAAGTCTAATTCACCTTGCATT
>Ga0209395_1007987_pt1 | contig 10946 bp, 7 predicted proteins | sample GOMGulsemesocosm_3_FD_184635 | JGI IMG/M metagenome (GOLD analysis project Ga0209395, IMG submission 184635) | Methane-oxidizing microbial communities from mesocosms in the Gulf of Mexico - GOM9D Gulf of Mexico (SPAdes) (version 2) | ecosystem: Environmental > Aquatic > Marine > Cold seeps... | reverse complement strand
CTGATAGCCATGGAAATAATGAGGTTTGAATGTTAAACCAAGTTTGTGCTAATGTATCGTGTAACTTACTCATTTATTGATGATTCTAGATTGTTTTGTCGCTTCCTATTTTATCATTTTTGAGTGATTTTTTTCTTTTTTAGCCCTCTCTGCTAAGAATAGCATTCGCTTTTATTAGTTTTGCAAGAGCCTCAATAGATTATATAAAAAGTAAAATAATTAGCTGCGCAGAGATAATCCTAAGAATCATCACTAGGGGATAAACAGTTGCATAGGCAATAGATACGGCAGATGAGCTGCTTAAACCGTTAGCAAAAGCTAATGCGGGTGGATCAGTCATACTGCCAGCTAATAATCCACATACTGAAAGATAATTTATTTTATAAATACCTTTGGCAATGAAAGCTACGATTAATAAGGGTAGCAAGGTAATTAATATAGAACAGGCCATCCAGTAAAAACCATCACCATTGACCAGTGTATTTACAAACTGATCACCCGAATGTAATCCCACACAAGCCAAGAACAATACGATCCCAATATCTTTTAAGATAATATTAGAACTTTTTGGCAAGTGCCAAGTCATTGTTCCCCAATTACCTACACGGCTAAGAAGAATAGCTACAATTAAAGGGCCACCCGCAAGACCTAGTTTTATGGCTGAAGGTATGCCAGGAATAAAGAAAGGCCAGCTACCTAAAATAACACCTAAGGTAATCCCGATAAATATCGGTACAATTTGAGGATGATTCATTGTTTCTAATGAATTACCAAGAATCTGTTCAATCTTTGTAAGTGATTCCTCTGTACCTACAACATGTAATTCATCACCAAACTGAATATGTACAGAGCCATTGGGTGTTAATTCAACTTCTGGACGTTTAATTCTAGGAATTGTCACGCCATAAAAAGTACGAAGTTCACCTACGGTTTTTCCAATAGCTTCTTTATTGGTAACAACAAAGCGTTTACTAAATAAAAGGTTTGATGAAATATCTTTTAAGTTAACGTCAGATTCATGCCCGATAAGCATTTTTAACTCTTCAAGTTTGTTTTTTTCACCGACTAAGCGAATACTATCTCCCATTGTTAGTTGGGTTAGGTTATTAACGATTTGAACTTGTCCATCATGTAGAATACGGGTGACAACAACATCCATTGATTCAAAAAAATGAATTTCATCAATTGTTAAACCATCTAGATTAGTATTTTCAATTTTTAAATCAACCCAAATAGGTTGGTTTGCATTCTCTTTTTGTGACTGTATAAAAGAAGTTTCTGCAGACTGAATATTGACTTTAAAAATAAACTTAGTAAGCAACATGGTTAAAATAATACCCATGATGCCAAAAGGGTAGGCAACGGCATAACCAAGTCCAGGATGCTTTAAAGTTTCATCATCTATCATTGGTAAACCGCCGAGTATTTCTTGTGCAGCAGCTAGAGAGGGAGTGTTTGTGGTTGCACCAGAAAATAAGCCAACAGCAACAGGAATCTCAATACCACCAAAATAGCTGATAAGTACGGTTATTACAGCACCCAGTATTACAATACTAGCTGCCATAATATTAAGTCTGACACCATTTTGTAAGAAAGAGTTAACAAAACCAGGCCCAACTTGAAGACCAATGGCATAAACAAAAAGGATAAGACCAAATTCACGCAAAAAGTGCATGATATGGCCATCAATAGTCATTCCAAAATGTCCAAAAGCTAAACCAGAAAATAAAACCCCAGCAATCCCCATTTTAATTTTAAAAATAGGTATTTCACCGAGAGCTAAACCAACGGAAATAACAAGACTGATGACTAATAAAGTATGTGCTACCGACTCTTCGGTGAGCAGGTTGATAAACCAATCCATTAATTATTATATATAAGTGTTTAAAAACATTAATGATAGCAGGTTAATTGTATTTATTTGTGTATAGACTGTTTAAAAAGGCCAAACGATAGGGATTATCCATAGGGCAATAGAGGCAACAATAAGACTTAAGGGAAGCCCTAGTTTTATATAATCTATAAAACGATAACCCCCAGGCCCAAATACCATAAGGTTAGTTTGATAGCCAATGGGGGTAACAAAACTTGCAGAGGCTGCAATCATAACTGCAACAGCAAAAGGGGTGACATTAACGCCCAAAGTATTAGCAGCACTTACAGCGATTGGAAACATAATAATTGCAGCTGCATTATTAGTAATAGTTTCAGTTAAGATGACGGTGGAAAAATAAACCAATACTAGCATTAACCAAATATCTCCCCCTGCAAGTAATAAGGCATGTTCAGAAATAAGATCTGCTAAACCTACTTTTTGAACGGCAGTGCCTAAACCAAAAGCACAGGCAATAACCAGTAAAACTTGGTAGTCAATACTACGACGAGCATCTTCAATGGTGATGCAACCACTGAATAACATAGCAATAGCTGCAAGAACGACGGTTTGCAGTATATTCATAATACCCGTAGCCATTAATATAATCATTATCAGCATAATGATTAAAGCTAAAGGCGCTTTATTATGTCTAACTGCTGTAGAGTTTTGTAGTTTACTGACTAGTAAAAAATCACGACTATTACGAAATTTAAATAAAAAGCCTTTTTCAGCTTCTAGTAATAAAGTATCACCTGCTTGTAATTGAATATCACCAATTTTCCCTTTAATTCTTTGGCCATTTCGTGCAATAGATAGAATAACGGCATTGTATCGATGTCTAAATCTTGCCTTACGAATATTTTGTCTAATAACAGGACTTTCAGCTGATATAACGGCTTCAAATAAACGTCGTTCATGTTCTTTACTTTCAAGCTTAAACGCTTGATCCGAAGCAAGAGCTAGCCCTCGAATACGTCTTAACTCTATTACTGATTCAACAGCGCCAGCAAACACCAGTCTGTCATTAGTTTGAATAATCGTTTGCGGGGATACCACAGGAAATACTTCGCCATTACGAATAATCTCAATCAAAAAAAGTCCAGGTAAATGTCGTAAGCCTGCATCTTGAATAGTTTGTCCTATTAATTCACACGCGGGGTTTACCTGCATCTCAACTAAATACTCACGAATATCATTAAACTTCTCTGCAGAACCTTGTCTGTCCACTAGTAAATAAGGCCTGGCGATAATTAGGTATAAGCAGCCAGCAAGTGTGATTGGAATACCAACTGCAGCAAGTTCAAATAGACTAAAACCAGGTAGGCCAGATTGGCGAATTAAGCTATCAACCACTAGGTTGGTACTGGTACCAATTAATGAACACGTTCCCCCTAAAATAGATGCATAGCTTAAAGGTAAAAGAAAATGAGAGGGCTTGAATTGACTGCGTTTACACCAATCTTGTATTGCAGAGGTAAACATGGCAACAACAGGAGTATTGTTGATAAAAATACTAATAGTGGCTGCTGGAATTAAAAGCCTTAATTGGGCTAAAACCTGGTTTTGTGGTCTACCTAATAATAAACGACTAACCCACGTTATTGCGCCTGTTTCTCGTACCCCAGAAACAACAACATATAAAATGGCTATCGTAGCAATACCAGGGTTAGATAGCCCTGCTAAGGCTTCTGCAGGGGTAAGAATATTACTTAATAATAGTAAACATAAAGCAGCTAACAAGACTAAATCAGCTGGTAGGCGGTTACTTGCCAATAAAAGTAAAGAACTTACTAAAACGATTGAAACGGTAATAAGGTCAATAGAAATCAAAATTTGTCCGTAAAGATTGGGTTAAATTGGTATGTGCATCATTATACTTATTGTTAATAATCAAATTCTAATTTATCTGTTTTTTGATATAAATTTAAAGATTTCTAGTTTTAGATGAGTAAAACTTTAAATGGGTGATGGGCAACTAAAATATTTTTTGTAAGTGTTTACTTGTATTTTTGTAAGTAAATGCCTATATTTTAGTGACCTGTACTTTTAGCTTATTTGCACTATTATTTTAAGGTAAATATTAGTCAATTATTAGGCGATAAAAATGAAATTACTACTTATTAACACAGTAACTAAGAACCAACCCTAAAAAGTGAAAAATAGAATTACTCAAAAGCTGTTTTTAGATATAAAAACAACTGAATCAATTTTAGTTGTAAATGTTTTTATTGCTATTAGTTATGCTTTATTTGGATTTATAGCTGATTTATTAACCGTCCAAGCAAGTGATGCAACGGCTATTTGGCCTTCTGCGGGTATTGCATTGGCAGCATGCATTATCTGGGGACGAGGTGTTTGGCCAGGAATATTTTTTGGTGCTTTTATTATTAATGCCGGGGTAGGTTTTGACTGGAGTAGTGTTAAAGCTATTCAAAGCTCAATCATATTGGCCTCTACGATTAGTTTAGGTGCTGTTTTACAAGCATTAATAGGCCATTATCTAGTTACAAAATTATCTGTACATAATCAATCATTTCAAACATCAAAAGAGATTTGTAAACTGTTATGTTTAGGTGGGACTGTCAGCTGTACGATTAGCTCAAGTATTGGTGTAAGTAGTTTGGTCTTTGCAGGGTATATTCCTGTAGAACAATATTTTTCTAATTGGTTAGTTTGGTGGTTAGGAGATGCCATAGGGGTTATTATTTTTACCCCCATTACTCTGTCATTTTTTGCAAAGCCACGTGCCCTATGGGAGTCAAAAAAGTACTCTGTAGCACTTCCCCTTTTTGTAGCTATGGTTCTTATCGTATCTGTTTTTGCTTATGCCAGTATTCAAGAGCATAAGCAGAACACTCTTGAATTTAACAATTATAAATCTAATTTATTTAACAAACTTAAAACCAAAATTGATAACCATCAAGAAAGTCTCCGTGTTCTTGCTAGTTTTTTTGAACAATCTGAAAATGTCACAATAGCTGAATTTCAGAAATTTACCCAACGTACTTTAAAACAACACAGTGATATTCAAGCCTTTGCATGGATTCAGTATATTGAGCATTCAGAAAAACAATTATTTGAACAGCAAGCTATTAAAGACGGTCTTGTTAACTTTAAAATTTTTGATAAACAAATACCATTAAAACCAGCCTCGCAACAAAATGAATATGCTGTTATTAGATATATCGAACCCTTTGAAAAAAATAAAGCAGCATTAGGTTTAAATATATTATCTGATAAAAATGTGGCAGAAATCTTATTCAAATCAATTAAAACTAAAGAAATAGCAATAACACCAGGAATAGAGTTAATACAAGGTCAGAGTAAGGGGTTAGCTTTTGTTATTTATCACCCCGTTTATAAAAAGCATAATTTGTTGTCGGGGGAGAACTATCAAAGCGAAACTCTTATGGGGTTTGTTGCGAGTGTGGTTTATGTGAGAGATTTGATTCATACGACTCTAACTAAGCTTGATAAGCAAAAGATTGTTTTTCAGCTGTATGATCAAACATTAAATGATAACCCTCAGTTACTTTTTAGTAATCACAGTGAAGTCAGTTTAAGTGAAAAAATAGTTTATCAACAAGAATTACTTATTGCTGATAGGAAGTGGGTTATCTATTCATCAGCTGAATATATTTATCCTGCTAAAAGCAGATTAACGTGGTTGGTTTTATTTGGTGGATTTACTTTTTCAATAATGTTTTCTGGTTTTTTATTAGTGTTATCTGGCAGAAGTTTTGTTATTAAACAAACTGTTGATGAAAAAACAAAAGATCTAGAACAACTTAATTATGTATTGAATAAAACGAACCAAGCTTTAGCGACTACAAATAAAAAGTTACAAGATAGTGAGTATCAGTTTAGAAAATTAGTTCAAACTCAGTCGGCAATTGTCTGGCGCTATGATTTACTTTTAAATAGATTTACATTTGTCAGTGATGAAGCAGAAAGTCTACTTGGTTATTCAAATGAACGATGGTTTGAAAAAGACTTTTGGGTAAACCATGTTCATCCTGATGATAGACAACAAGCGCTTGCCTATACATTATCTGCTGCCAGAAAATCTCAAAGATATGATTTTGAATACCGTATGCTGACAAAATCAAATAAGGTTGTTTGGGTTAAAGATAATGTTAATGTGGCGACAGATAATGGCAAAGTATCTGAATTAGTAGGCGTTATGATTGATATTACCGCAGAACATAATGCAGAGGAACAAATACGTTTAGCCGCTACAACATTTGAAACATTAGAAGGCATAACTATTACGGATGCTAGGGCAATAGTATTAAAAGTTAACCATGCGTTTACCAAAATAACGGGGTACAGCGAAGAAGAATCTGTAGGTCAGCATATGAGTTTTCTTAAATCTGGACGTCAAGATGCTTCATTTTATGCTGCTTTATGGAAAGAATTACGTGAAACTGGACGGTTTGAAGGAGAAATCTGGAACCGTAGAAAAAATGGTGATGTTTTTCCTGAATGGATCACAATTACAGCAGTAAAAGATAACAATGATGTGGTGACACATTATGTAGGAGTTTTTTCTGATATTACTGCGAAAAAAGCTTCAGAAGATGAAATTCGAAGTTTGGCTTTTTATGATCCTCTGACAAACCTACCCAATAGACGTTTATTGTTAGACCGGATACAACAAGAAATTATTGAAGCGAAAAGAACACATTGTTTTGGTGTTGTGATCTTTTTAGATTTAGATCGCTTTAAGTTATTAAATGACTCCCTTGGTCACCATGTTGGTGATGAATTATTAATACAAGTAAGTCAACGTTTGAAATCAGTTTTAAGAGATGGTGATACAGCATCACGACTTGGAGGGGATGAGTTTGTAGTCTTACTTCCTCAACAGGGTAAAACGGCTGAATCAGCAGCAGATAAAGCAATTTATGTGGCAGAAAGAATAAGGGTCTTACTTAATAAACCTTATGATATTAATAATGTGGAACATACTTTTAGTTGTAGTTTAGGTGTTGCTGTTTTTCCAGAAGATAGTGATCAAGAATCAACAATTTTGCAACAAGCGGATACAGCTATGTATCTTTCAAAAGCAAAAGGAAAAAACTGTATAAGTTTTTATCATTCCAGTATGCAAGAAACTGCAGATAAACGCTTGTTATTAGAAAATGAATTAAGGTTTGCTGTTAATAATCAGCAATTATGTCTATTTTACCAGCCACAAGTCGATGAGTTAGGGCGTATTGTCAGTGCAGAAGCTTTAATTCGCTGGATACACCCTGAAAAAGGCTTAATTTCACCAGCTGACTTTATCCCCGTTGCTGAAGAAAGTAGTTTGATTTTATCGGTAGGGTTCTGGGTTGTTAATGAAGCATGTCGACAAATAAGTGAATGGAATATATTAGGCCAGACACTTAATCATATTGCAATAAATGTAAGTTCACGCCAATTTAAACAACAAGATTTTGTTGATGAAGTTAGTGCGGCCATTAGTAAACATGGAATATCGGCTAATAAATTAACCTTAGAGTTAACAGAGAGTATTGTTGCTGAAGATATAAACGATACGATTCAAAAGATGAATGCACTAAAAGCATTAGGTATTAAAATTTCAATTGATGATTTTGGAACAGGCTATTCATCATTATCATATTTAAAACAGTTACCAATAGATCAACTAAAAATCGATCAAAGTTTTGTAAAAGATATTAATATTGATCCTGAAAATACTATTATTGTAGAAACTATTATTAATATGGCCAATAATTTAGGCTTAAATGTTATTGCTGAAGGTGTTGAAACTAAAGAGCAAGCTCAATTTTTAAAACAGAAAGGCTGTAACAGTTATCAAGGCTATTATTATGGGCGACCAATGCCTGCAGAAGATATATTTAAGGATTTGAAAAATAAATAGTTTTTACAAGCTTATAAGTTGTCAGTGACTCAAGATTGTAAGTATCTGCTAACTAAATAATGAGGTAAAATAGTTTTTTAAAAATTTTCCTCGTTAAATAAATATGGATATTATTCAAGCAATTTCGCTTGCTCTGCTACAAGGTCTTACCGAGTTTTTACCTGTTTCAAGTTCTGCGCATTTGATTTTATTACCTGTATTAGCTGGTTGGGGCGACCAAGGTTTAGCATTTGATGTGGCAGTACATGTAGGAACATTAACAGCCGTTGTAGCATTTTATCGTAAAGATGTTGCTCAAATAATTGTGGCATGGAGTCGCTCAGTTATTGGAAAAGGGATGACGGAAGATGCTAAATTAGCATGGTATGTAGTGTTAGGGACAATACCTGTTGGCCTAGTGGGTATTGCTTTACCAGAAGTGGTCGAAACTGTTTTACGATCTCCATTAGTGATTGCTGGATCAACAATTGTATTTGCTTTTTTGCTTTGGTTTGCAGAAAAACAAGCCAAAGAAGAACGTACGACAATAACCTTATTAGATGCAGTAATTATTGGATTATTTCAGGCTATTGCTTTAATTCCAGGAACATCACGATCTGGTATAACAATTACAGCAGGGTTAATGACAGGGCTTAGACGTGAACATGCAGCCCGTTTTTCTTTTTTATTATCGATACCCGTAATTGCTTTAGCGGGAATGGTAAAAGGGCTGGAACTCTATAAATCAGCAATTCCCGTGCAATGGGATATGATTTCAATTGGTGTTTGTTTATCAGCAATAATGGCTTATCTTTCTATTGGCTGGTTCTTAAAATTACTGGATAAAATAGGCATGATGCCTTTTGTTTTTTATCGCTTAATACTCGGAATCTTCCTCTTTACCATATTTCTCACCCCGTTTTAATAAAACAAACACAGCACCTGTTCCACCATCTTTTGGCGGGGTGGAGCAAAAAGCTTGTACACTTGAATGTTGACGTAACCAGAGATTAATATCATTTTTTAATACAGGCTGCTTATTAGATGAGCCATATCCTTTACCATGAATAATATGTACACAGCGATAACCATCTTCAATACTAAAATGTAAAAACTTAGTTAATTGCTGTTTTGCTTCTTGGCTAGTTAAGCCATGTAAATCAATAGATGCATCAAAGCCGTAATAGCCTTTACGCAACTTTTTAATCACATTTTTTTGTAGCCCAGGCGCTAAAAAAGTAACACTATCCTCTTGATACAGTTTTTCAACTTCTATTGCTGTTGAGTCAAAAGATTTAATAGAGTCTGTAGATTTATCTCTAGGGTAAGGTTTTGGTTTTTCGTGGGGAGTTAGTTGTAAAGTATTACTTTCTACCGTTTTGACTTTACCGATGGATTGTCTAAATAAATCTGAATCTTCTGAAGAAAGTGTTTTCTTTGCCACGATAATTAAATCTTAAATTTGTATTTTTTGAAGAAGTTGATTTTATAGTGTTTCCACTTAATTTGTTGAATATAAATTATGGAAATGGTAATTTTTTTGCCTATATTTTGAGCTACTTTATCCTAAATTATAGGTTCGCAGTGTTATTGACTAAAATAACTATTAAACAAAGGTTTCAAATCATCTAATTGATCTTCAATTGACCAGGTAACTGCTTGAGATAGCAGATCTAACAAAATAATGGCATTAACTGTTGCATCCTGCTTAATGGCGGACCTGATTCTATTGGCAAGCGCTCTATTAATAATTGTCAAACTAGCATAATGTTCAGTTAACCCTTTAAAGTCGATTTCATAACTCATATTTTGTTGTGCTCTAAAATGCTGAGCTAATAGATACATGGAGGTTGACCTGTAGATAGTTTCTTCTTGACTTGCTAAAGGCAAATGAAAGCGTGCCATCGGTTTTAAAAATTCAGTATGAGGACAAGGGCTGGTAGCCATAATTAATCCAAGAATTGAACTCATGGCGCGTTGCATAGTGGTATCAGCTGAAATAACTCTATCAGGTGTTGTGATAATAACATTAACCTCATCATGCGAAACAAGTGAGCTAGCCACTTTTAATAAAGGAATAAGGTTATGGGCAACAGGACAAACTGCATTGTTTTCAACATCAAGAGGGCAATTGGAACATTGCTCAAAACCTAATAAAGCCCAGAAGGGGATATCATTATTATCAGCTTGCAGAGTCATTGTTGATGACTCAATTTTAAGACACAATTCAATTGAGTCTTTATCAGGAAAATTGAATTGATATGAATGGACTAATAAAGTGTCTGTCATTTACTTATCCTTTATCTCTGAATATTAAGTATTTTTATACCATAAAATATATTTTATAAAAAACCATAATTAGCTTTTAATTCTTAAATATTGTTATAGACTTAGAGGAAAGACATTTTATATTTATCAACCTAAGAGCCTCAATTATGACTGGAAACGGTATAACTAAATCAAAAATTTTATTAGTTGATGATGAATCTAATGTACTAAAGGCTATTGGTCGGTTACTTAGAAATTATGACATTACAGCTCTTACCAGTGCAGAGGAGGCTTTATTAGTTGCAAAAGAAGTTAAATTTGATTTGGTTATTTCAGACTATAGAATGCCGGGTATGAATGGTGTTGAATTTTTAATTAAATTAATGGCAATTCAACCTCAAACCATAAGAATGATTTTAACGGGGTACGCAGATTTAGAAAGTGCACAAACAGCGATTAATGAAGCAGGTGTTTATCGGTTTATTAATAAGCCTTGGAATAATGTTGAAATAACAAATGCAGTAAATTCAGGTTTAGAGTTCCAAAGAGTTTTATTAGAAAATAGTCGGCTGGCAAATCAGGTTAGAGAGCAGCAAGCTCTGTTGAATCAGAAAGACAACTTGTTAAAAGCATTAGAGAAAGAAGAGCCAGGTATAACGCAAGTGAATTGGGCTGATGATGGTTCAATTATTATTAATGAAGATGATTATAACTAAACAACCACCCGCTGAAGAAAGCGGGTGGGTTAGAGAGATTGGCTACTGAAAGTCGGGATACAGGGTGAATAGCTCTGTTTGGGGCGCAGTGCTTTAGCCTGCAATGTTTAGCAAGAAAGCAGGCTAAAGAGACTGTGAAAGTATTCTGCTTTTGGCCTCCCCCTTTGGAAAAGGGGGATTGAGGGGGATTTTACAAAACAATAACTCATTGATACTA
>Ga0209395_1007984_pt1 | contig 10948 bp, 11 predicted proteins | sample GOMGulsemesocosm_3_FD_184635 | JGI IMG/M metagenome (GOLD analysis project Ga0209395, IMG submission 184635) | Methane-oxidizing microbial communities from mesocosms in the Gulf of Mexico - GOM9D Gulf of Mexico (SPAdes) (version 2) | ecosystem: Environmental > Aquatic > Marine > Cold seeps... | reverse complement strand
TAAGCTTGTTGTGCCAGTTTTTGGTGTACCCACATGGATGATTAGTTTTAGTGGCTGTACCTTTGGTTGCTCAAGTTGTTTTAATAGCTCAGCCAGTTCGTTAGCAAAATAAATACTTGGTTTTTCCATAAGGTAAATAAAAAACCTATTATAAAGTATGGGAGAGAATTAGAATTAAAGGATAATTTTATTCTAAACTGGAATTATTAGTTTTTTTCTAGTTGAATATCAACGCCTTCATTTATTCCATATACCACCTCATCCGGTTTCTTGTACATCAAAATCACCCAAAGGGTGCAGCCAAGACAGATGAATATATTACCTTACAAACTTAAAACTACAAAAGAACAATTGACCTCCAGAGCTGGATTAGTGGTTGTTGCTCAGATAATGAAACAGTTGGAGCTATCAAAAAGTATTGATCGCCATTTCCCAACGCCAAAAAGCAATCGAGGTATAGCCGCGTCCTCGTACCTTGAAACATTAATACTCATGCAACATGAAGGTTCTTTTCATTTAGATGAAGTAAAACATTTTCATGATGATGAAGCCTTAACACCCTTACTTGGAATTAAGCAGATACCCAAAGCTAGTGCGATAGGCAACTGGTTAAGGCGAATGGGAAACAACGGCCTAGGACTACAAGCCTTGTCTTGTGTAAACAAAGGTGTGCTGAAAACTGCATTACATCGCTGTAAGGGTGTCACATTAGATATTGATGCCACAGAAATCATTAGCCATAAAGCGGATGCACAATGGACATACACTAAAAATCAAGGCTACATGCCAATAGTTGGACATATAGCCGAAGTGGGTATGGTCATCGCCAGTGATTTTAGAGCAGGCAATACGCCTCCCGCAAAAGACAACTTAGCCTTTATTCAACAATGCAGATCAGCATTACCCCAAGACTGCTATATAAAATCATTACGTATTGATTCGGCTGGTTACCAAACTAAGATCATTCAATACTGTGAAGAAGAGGCCATACACTATGCCATACGAGCCAAGATGAGTGCAGGTATTAAAGAACAAATAGAGGCACTGGACGAAAAGGACTGGCAACCTTTAATCCATAAAAACGGTGAAGCCAGCCAGAGCCAAAGCACCTGTCGCATAGTCCATTGGATAACAGGTCATGAAACAGCATTAACATTAGTGATACAACGCAAGGCGATTAAAGGACAGATGGAACTTGATACAAAAGGTCTTGCTGATAGCACTGAAATCACAGATCAAGGCTATATTTATCGTAGTATTGTCACCAATCAAGACAACTGGGCAGATAGCAAAATCATCCATTGGTACAATCAGCGCGGTGAAGACAGTGAAAACCGTATTAAAGAACTTAAGCTGGATTTTGGTGGAGATGTTTTGCCCTGTAGTGATTTTGGTGCCAACGCCTTATACTTCATGATTAGCGCACTCTCCTTTAATTTATTCGCACTGATGCGCTTGTTTTTATCAGAGGAGTTGGCTCACCATCGTGCAGGGACAATACGTTGGCGACTCTATGCTATTGCAGGAAAAGTCGTCAAAACAGGTAGACAGATTTTTATAAAGATGAAAGAAAAGCACCGCATTTTTCTTGAAGCGGTTCTTTCGAGAATAAGAATGATAGAGCCTATGCTAATCTAAATGGACAACAAATCTATGTCCTCGCTCTACAGGATAGGTCCGTTTGAAAGTCGGCTATTATGGGTGCAGGATGTGAAAACTATCGACTATAGAAAATAGCGAGTAAAAACTGACTGTATAATTAAACAATGCCGCCTAACTGAGTGAAAAATTGGGTATTTGAAATATCAAAATCAACATTGGGGTTCTATGTGTGAATTCGGGCAACCGATCTAAGTTGTAATACTTGATGTATTTTGCTACATCTTGTTTCATAAATTCACGCGTTGGATGATGGACTTTTAAAACCCAGTCGTGCTTTAAACTACCGAAAAACCGTTCAACAACCGCATTGTCATAACAGGTACCCACATCTCCCATGGATGAGCGTATATCGTATTCAGTCAATAACTGACGGAACTGCCTACTGGTATATTGTGATCCTCTATCACTATGAAAAACCAAGCCTTTACCTGGTTGACGAATATTGACTGCTTTTATCAATGCTTTAGCAATCAGATCGACTGTCATACGTTTATCAATATGCCAGCCAACGATTCGGCGTGAATATAAATCCATGACAATTGCTAAATACATCCAGCCTTCAGCGGTCCGTAAATAAGTAATGTCACCCGCCCATACTTCATTGGCTGCCAAAGGATTAAAGTTCTGATTTAATAGATTATCAGCCACTGCATCACTGTGTTTTCGTTTCGTGGTCACTTTATAGGCTACTCGCTGTTTAACAACTAGGTTTAACCGTTTCATCAACGATCGCGTTTTATAACGGCCAATTTGAAACCCTTCTATGCGAAGTTTTTTCATTAACTCTCGGTTACCCAAACTTTCTCTACTTGCAACAAATAATGCTTTTGTACGGCGGTATAAGTGCAATTCATCTGCTGTAATGAGTATTGCAGGACGCTTGTGCCAGGCGTAATAAGCTGACGAACTCACTTTCATGATACGACACAATTGACTAACAAAACGGCCTTCTGACTGCTGTTGAATAAAGCGATATTTCACTTCATTTCTTTCGCAAAGAAGGCGCTGGCCTTTTTTAATATCTCTTTCTCCATGCGCAGTAACTTATTTTCTTTACGTAATTGTTTTAGCTCAACACGCTCATCTTCTGTGAGTGACTTTCCCTGTTGTTGATCTTCAATTTGTTGCTTCCAACAGTATAGCAAGTTAGTGTTTATTCCCAGTGATTTCGCTGCTTCTGGTACTGAATAACCTTGTTCATTAACTAAGTTAACCGCTTCTAACTTGAATTCTTTCGTATACGATTTATAACTGCGTTTTTGTCCCATTTTTACACCTCAATGTTAGATAATTATTATCTCTCATTAAAGTGTCCTGTTTCATTAAACCAGAACAGTTCTTCACGGTTCAATGTTCGTATTGTTTTTTATAGAACAATATGGAAAAGTGACGGGACGAGTGGCAGCCAATCTATTCCCCCTGGCTCACAAAGCATGGAAATGATTTACAACGCTAAAATTTATCAACAATTTTTTGCCAAACTTTCTAAGTCTGTATTTCTTGAAATACATCAGATTTAAGGACAACAATCACATGAATGGTAGAGTTTTAATATTATCTTTTTTATTCATCCTTCAGGCCTGCAGCACGGGCTCGAGCAAACCACCAGCTAATTTATTAGCCCTTACTGAAGCTCAGATGAAAATCAGGAGTTATCAAACCAGGGTTTTTGATCTATCAGATCAGCAAAAAACATTACGTGCGGTAGTATCTGCTTTGATGGATTTAGGCTTTATTGTAGAGCGTGTTAATGCACCACTAGGACTAGTGACTGCTGCTAAATTTGCAGGATCAGGAAATTCTGGGTTTGTTGAAGCTACTGTAATGATAAAACCTAAAGGCGACAATCAAATGGAAATTCGTGCAAATGCAATTTTTAATACCAAACCAATTGAAGACCCAAAGGTTTACCAGAATTTTTTTACTACTTTACAAAAATCTCTTTTTTCATCTTAGTTAAAAAAACCTAACCATTGACCTGATTCAAATGATATTTTCATCAAAACCAGAGAAACGAGTCTTATCCTATTTATCAATATTAGGTATATGCTTCCTATTGTCAGGTTGCACCATGCAATGGGGTGCAGCAATACAATGGAATTCACAAGACCAGATTCTAATATCAGAAAGTAGTCAGGTAAAAATGCGATCCATACAAACAAGAGTTTTTGATACTACTGATAAAGACAAACTAATGCTAGCAATAATAAGCACATTACAGGATCTTTATTTTGACATAGATGTAATGGATGGTGAGTTTGGTATTGTATCAGCTAAAAAATTATATCAAAGTGGAAGCGCTTGGCAAAACAACCCAACTTACTACACTTATAAAACAGATAATTTGGTCATTTTTTCAACTAAATATCGAACGTATGGACCATTCCAATATCGTAATGATCTCACACGTATTTCGGTAACCATTCGGCCCAAGGAAGAGACCCAACTAATGGTTCGTACCAGCATTCAACACAATATTTATGCTGTTGAAGACCCTGAAACTTATCAGGCATTTTTTAAACTTCTCCAGAGCGCTTTATTTCTATCAACTGAACCACAATAAATCATTGCCATCCTTTTAACCGATTAATACGGCTCTCCCTTACTTTCTTAGCAATCTAACAAAGATAACGCTATAAAATTTTAATCAAATCCTAGCTGTTTCTCAAGAGCTGAAATTGACTCTTTGACATCATCTAAATATGTCTTCCAGCTTTCTACTTCCTCACTATCGACTTGCGCAGTATCAAGTCCATTTAAGTCTGCACATAATTTACTTACTTTACCCATCATAGATTTATGTTGTTTTTTGATTGCTACTGCTTTTTCACTCTCTGATGGCTCTTTATATTCAATGGGATCAGCCGAGGCTTTTACTGCTTCTTTAATAACACTAGTAGTAATAGCTTTATCTTCTTCTTTAGCCTCAACAACTACTTTATCAAGAATTGACAATCTCTCCCCTTTAGGAGCTTTAGCTAAGGCAACTAATTGAGGTGTTGTTATCTCTGATAAATCAGCAACAGTCGATACAGGCTTCAATACGCTTAAATCATCTTTCTCTTCAGTAAAGTTAGGAGAGTCTATAGAAGATACCTCCCCTTCTATTCCCTCAATAACTTCAGCTGCAATCTCTATATCATTCCCTTTTACACCAGCATCCATTCCAATTAATAATTCCTGCTGTACCTCACCGGCCAAAGCTAATTCATTAAGTCTTGATTTTTTTAAGTTAAGAGCACTTTCACCCCAAGCATAGTAAGAATCAAAACCAAGAGCTGAATATGCCTTAGTATCCCTCATTTTATGGCAAGCAATTACCACTTTATCTTGACCTTGCTTTAATTGACTTAAGCCCTCCTTCGCTTGCTGCTCTAATTCTTTAGCCCTATCCATTGAAGGTACTTGATTGATTATTTCATTACTCATTTATTATGCTATGGTTTAGTTATTAATATATAAATACAAACATAAAAAAAGCCCAAGACCTTTTGAGTCTTGGGCTTTTTAAATTTATACAGTTTAGCTTGTATAAGGTTCCTATTTGGTGCCGATGGCCGGAGTTGAACCGGCACGACCTAAGTCACCACCCCCTCAAGATGGCGTGTCTACCAATTTCACCACATCGGCTTTTTTTGAGGGTCTTTTATTCAACTACTACTTTGCCAGCTTCTAGCTTTATAGTGTCAACAAGCTTATCAGCTTCAATTTCTACTGTGTCAGCGACTTTATCTGTCTCAACACTTACTTCTTCAGCCATTGTAGCTATTTCTTGTTGAATCTTTTTAACTTCTGCTGGCAATTCTTCTTTAATAACAGGAAGAGTATCAATAGCAGGTATAACTTCTACTTCATTAACTAAAGGCACATCAGCAAAAACATCTTCACCTGCCTCCATTAAATCAGCTTCACCTTCTGTATTGCCACTCATTACTGCTAGACCGAGACTTGTAGCAAAAAACAAAGCTGCCAAAATTGCAGTTGTTCTTGATAAAAAGGAAGATGCTCCTTGCGCACCAAAAACTGTACCTGAAGAGCTACCAAACGCAGCACCAGCATCAGCACCTTTACCTTGCTGAATTAATACAAAGCCAATAACACCTAGGCCCAACAATACATGAACAATTATGATTATTTGATACATATCTCTTTTCTACTTAAATCGATTTATAAATCGCTAAAAATGATGCTGCGTCTAATGAAGCTCCACCAATTAAGCCACCGTCAATATCAGGCATTGCAAAAATTGCTTTTGCATTGTCTGGTTTAACGCTACCACCGTATACAATTTGAACATTTTCAGCAATTGCTTGGCTCTTTGCTGCGATTTGCTCACGAATGTATTTATGTACTTCTTGTGCTTGTGCATCAGATGCTGTTTTACCAGTACCGATTGCCCATACAGGCTCATAAGCAATAACAGAGTTAGCTAAAGCATCAACACCAGCCATATCAATAACGGCATTTAATTGCTCATCAATAACTGCAAATGTTGTGTCGCTTTCACGTTCTTCTAATGTTTCACCAATACAAAGAACTGGAATGATCCCTTCTTTTTGTGCTTGGCAAAAACGCGCTGCAACTGATTCATTAGTATCGCCGTAGTATGAACGTCTTTCTGAATGCCCTACCAAGGCATAAGAACAACCAGTTTCTTTCAACATCAATGCTGAAGTTTCACCGGTGTATGCGCCTGACTCATGATCAGCTACATTTTGACCACCTAACGCTAATGGAGTGTTTCTTACGACATTTTCAATATCCGATAAATAAACGGTAGGAACACATACAGCAATACCTTTATCACCATCACTTAGACCAGCAATAATTGCATTTGCTAATTCAATCCCTTCTGAACGTGAACCGTTCATTTTCCAATTACCCATCACTATAGATTGACGCATGTCATACTCCGATAAAAACTAAACCGCTTATAATATAGGGTAAAGCACTCTAGTTCAAGCTTAGATTGCTTTCTTTACAACATCAACTAATTGATCAGCATACTTAAGTACATCATCATAATTTTCACCTTCAACCATAACTCGAATCAAAGGCTCGGTTCCCGATGCCCTCAAAAGAACACGCCCTTTACTGCCCATGCTTTTCTCTACGGCTTTTACTGCTTTTTGAATTTCTTCAACCTCATCTAAATTGACTTTTTTATTTACTCTTACATTTTTCAAAATTTGAGGATATTTTTTAGTATCTGCTTTAAGTTCATGCAAACTTTTACCACTTTGCTGAACTTCAGCTAAAACCTGTAGTGCTGCAACTATACCGTCACCTGTCGTAGTCTTATCCAAACAAATAATATGACCAGACCCTTCTCCACCCAATACACTGTTATGCTTATCTAACATCTCCATTACATAACGATCACCAACATTAGCGCGTATTAAATCAATACCAATTTTCTTTAGAGCATGCTCTACACCTAAATTGGTCATTAATGTTCCAACGACTGTTTTGTCTTTTGACCCAGCACTCTGATGTGATTTTGCAATAATATAAATTAATTCGTCACCATCAACTACCTCACCTTTCTCATCGACCATTATCAGACGATCACCATCACCATCTAATGCAATACCTAAATCAGCGCGGTACTCGATAACTTTTTCAGCTAATAATTCTGGCTTTGTTGCTCCACATTCTTCATTGATATTCAAGCCATCTGGCTCTGCACCAATAGTAACAACTTCAGCACCAATCTCTCTAAAAACATGCGGTGCGATATGGTATGTTGCTCCATTCGCACAATCAACTACTATACGTAATCCATTAAAATCTAAACTAGTTGGTACAGTTGATTTACAAAACTCAATGTATCGGCCAGCAGCATCTGTTAATCGTTTTGCCTTACCTAATTTTGCTGACTCGACAGTAGTCATAGGCGAATCTAGATATTTCTCAATTTTAAGCTCAAGTTCATCAGGTAGTTTTTTACCTTCAACTGAGAAAAACTTGATCCCATTATCATAATAAGGATTATGGGATGCACTTATAACAATGCCAGCTTTAGCTCTTAATGTTCTAGTTAAATAAGCCACCCCTGGTGTTGGCATTGGTCCAAGAAGTTTTGTATCGACACCCGCAGCAGACAAGCCCGCTTCTAATGCAGATTCAAACATATATCCGGAAATTCTAGTATCTTTACCAACGATAACAAAGCCATAGCCTTCTTCTGCAAATACTCGTCCTGTTGCCCATCCTAATTGAAGCATAAAGTCTGGTGTTATAGGATGTTTACCTACTTCACCTCTAATTCCATCTGTACCAAAATATTTCTTTTTCATCGTTGTTATGTCCACATAAATTACAACTATTTAGTAAATTCTTTATCACAAAAAAAAGGAGAGACATTAAGCCTCTCCTTTTTAGTGTTTTATTTCCTTAGTTTTGCTCTGCAGCACCATCTATAGAGGAGTCGTCTTTTCCATCCTCTTTTTTATCCGCATCATCCTTTTCGGATTTAGCTTCATTATCATTTGATGGAGGAGGAGTATCATCCCAACCTTGAGGGTCTCTAACAGGTTTTCTATCCATTAGATCTTCCAACTGATATTTATCAATGGTTTCATACTTCATCAAAGCATCAGACATAGTATGTAAAATATCTTCATTATCTTTCAAAATTTGCTCAGCTCGCTGGTAATTTTGATCAATAATTTTTCTTACTTCTTCATTAATAGTTACCGCTGTACCTTCTGCAATAGATTTATTTTGAGTAACAGAGTGACCTAAAAATACTTCACCATCTTCTTCACCATAAGCTAAAGGCCCTAAACGACGAGATAATCCCCATTTAGTCACCATATTTCTAGCTAATTCAGTTGCTCTTTCAATATCATTTGAAGCACCTGTTGAAACTTGCTCCCAGCCAAATATTTGCTCTTCTGCAATACGACCGCCATACAAACTAGAAATCATACTATCTAATTTTTGCTTACTTGCACTGTACTGATCTTTTTCTGGTAAGAACATTGTTACACCTAATGCTCTTCCACGAGGCATGATACTTACTTTATAAACAGGGTCATGCTCTGGTACTAATTTACCAACAATGGCGTGACCAGCCTCATGATAAGCCGTCATTCTTTTTTCTTTCTCATCCATTACCATAGAATGTCTTTCAACACCCATGATCAACTTATCTTTGGCCTTTTCTAAATCAGCCATAGTCACAGTACGTTTATTTTTTCTTGCTGCAAATAAAGCCGCTTCATTAATTAAGTTAGCTAAATCCGCACCAGAAAACCCTGGAGTACCTTGCGCGATGTATTTAACAATCACATCATCAGCAGCTGGTACTTTTTTCATATGAACATTTAAAATCTGTTCACGACCCTTAATATCAGGCAGTCCAACGTTAACTTGTCTATCAAAACGACCAGGACGTAATAAAGCATTATCTAATACATCAGCACGGTTTGTAGCCGCAATAACAATAATACCTTCGTGACCTTCAAAACCATCCATTTCAACCAATAATTGGTTTAATGTTTGTTCACGCTCATCATTACCACCACCTAAACCTGCACCACGAGAACGACCTACCGCATCAATCTCATCAATAAAGATAATACAAGGCGCATGTTTTTTAGCTTGTTCGAACATATCACGTACACGTGACGCACCAACACCCACAAACATTTCTACAAAATCAGAACCTGAAATTGTAAAGAAAGGTACTTTTGCTTCACCAGCGATTGCTCTCGCTAATAAAGTTTTACCTGTTCCTGGAGGCCCAACCATTAATGCTCCACGAGGAACACTACCACCTAATTTTTGGTATTTAGCAGGATCTTTTAAGAAGTCGACCATTTCTTCAACTTCTTCTTTAGCTTCATCACAACCGGCAACATCTGCAAAAGTCACTTTATTTTGGTCTTGCTCAAGCATTCTGGCTTTACTTTTACCAAAACCCATTGCTCCACCACGACCACCGCCACCGCCACCTTGCATTTGACGCATGAAGAATATCCACACAGCAATCAACAATAAGATAGGACCAAATGACATCAATAATGTCATCAATAATGAAGGCTCTTCTGGAGGCTGAGCTTTAATTTCAACAGCATTTTGCAATAAATCATCAATTAAATGATTATCATCAGGTGCATAAGTTCTAAACTTTTCACCTGTCTGCATTCTTCCCTTAATATTATGCTCATCAATTGTAACTTGCTGAACTTGTCCAGCTTTTACTGAATCTAGAAACTGAGAATAAGAGATGGAACCATCACTACGTGCGGTTCGAGAACCAAAATTATTAAAGACAGACATCAGCACAACTGCGATGACAATCCACAAAACTACATTTTTAACCATATCGTTCAAGATACACGCCCTAGACCACACTGGCCCTAAATTATAAAAAACTAAATGATTATATCAGGATTAAGCCATCCGAATAATCGCAATTATTTTACTGATATAGAGTCAAATCTTATTTTTTAAACCCTTTAGCCAAAATATATACTTCTTTACTTCTTGGTCTTGATGATTTTGGCTTTCTTATCACTACTGATGTGAAGCATTTTGTCACATCTTTCTTATATTCATCAAATCCTGCTCCTTGGAACATTTTAATCAAAAAAGTTCCACCTTTTGTTAAAACAGTTTGAGCCGTATCTAAAGCCAACTCAGCTAGATAAATAGAACGCGGCTGATCCATAGCCTTATTTCCACTTATGTTTGGAGCCATATCGGACATAACCAGATCAACTGGAGCCCCATCTAAAACTTGCATTAACTCATCTAATACATCGTTTTCTCTAAAATCACCTTGAATAAAGTCAACACCTTCAATCGGATCAATAGCCAATAAGTCCAGCCCAATGACTTTATTTTTTTTACCTACAATTTTCCTAGCATAATCAGACCATCCGCCTGGTGCGGCGCCTAAATCGATCACATTCATCCCTGTCTTGATAATTTTATCTTTTTCCTGAATCTCAACCAGCTTAAATGTAGAGCGCGAGCGGTAGCCCATTGCCTGTGCTTTCTTTACATATTCATCATCAAAATGCTCTTGCATCCATTGATTACTGCTTTTGCTACGCGCCATATCGTTTGTAGTGTAGAATTATATTATTTTATTAATTAGGACAACAGTGTGAATTCTGTCAGAAAAAAGCAATTTAAAGCCCAGGCCCATACATTAAAACCCGTTATTATAGTCGGTCAATCCGGTTTAACAGAATCTGTACTCAAAGAAATTGAAATCACTTTAGATACTCACGAATTAATAAAAATTAAAATTCGTGCTGAAAGAGATGAT
>Ga0209395_1007983_pt1 | contig 10948 bp, 7 predicted proteins | sample GOMGulsemesocosm_3_FD_184635 | JGI IMG/M metagenome (GOLD analysis project Ga0209395, IMG submission 184635) | Methane-oxidizing microbial communities from mesocosms in the Gulf of Mexico - GOM9D Gulf of Mexico (SPAdes) (version 2) | ecosystem: Environmental > Aquatic > Marine > Cold seeps... | reverse complement strand
TAATCCAATAACGATGTCATTTTCAACTTTTATATTATACTTTTTAAGATCTATTATTTCTGCTCCAGCTTTTTTTGTAATCGTATGATAAATATTTGTTTTTAGTACATTAGTTCCTGGAAGTCTTTTTTTATAATCGTATACATTTACACGCACTCTTAAACTGTCTGAAAGATTTTCTATAATATCGAATTTTAAGTCTAAAAGTTTAATGTTCTTATTCCTGATTTTAATTTTAGTAGCAATTTCACCACCAAGGGCGATTGTATCCTTCCAATAACCCATTAAATTATTTGATGTACTTGTATTTCCTAATCGCATTTGACTTCGCTTTTCATTGGTAACAAAAACTTCATCTAATGCTAAGGGCTCTGGAACCAAATAAAATTTATTTGTATTTGTAAGAAATCCAACCAATTGAGAAGCCTTCACTTTAAGGGTTTTATAACCCAAAGCTGAAAATTGTAAAAAATCCTTTCCTCCCACGATGTCCTCATGATAGATTATTTTAAAATTCCCATCCTCATTACTTACAGTTCCAATACTTTTCTCAATAAACCCTATGTTTACATAAGGTATTGGTTGCTTTGTTTCTTTATTTAAAACTGAAGCATCTATAGTAACTTGATATTGTGCAAAAAATGTGGTATTAAAACTGACACATATAAATATAAAAAGCCATTTTCTAATAATTAATTTGAGCACCATCTGTTGGGGTTTATACTATAAAGACAAAAAAAATATAAAATGGGTGACAGCCTGAAGAAAAAAATAATTACAGCTAGGATAACTATTTTCTGATAGCTTAAAAAATTTAGCTGTGGATCATTTACTGCTCATGGAATTCATAAGGGTTATTCCATGCTAAAAAACCTTATACATTCAATAATGAATAAGGCAAAAAAGATATAAGAAAAAATAGGCGAATCTATAATTTTATTTTCCAGGAAAATCGGCTCTTCTTTTTTGTAGAAATGCAGTAGTGCCTTCCTTAAAATCTTCAGTACCAAAACAGCTTCCAAATTCTTCAATTTCAACATCGAATCCATTGACGCCATCTTTAAAGTTGGCATTAATCGCTCTAATTGCAGCACTAATTGCTACTGTAGAATTGCGAGATATTTTAACTGCAATTTTTTCACATACTGTCAATAATTCCTCTTGTGCCTGAATATGATTTACCAATCCATATGCTAAAGCTTGGTTGGCATCAATCATACCCGCTGTCATAATCATTTCCATAGCGCGACCCTTACCTACTAACTGTGGTAAACGCTGAGTACCACCATAGCCAGGAATAACACCTAATGAAACTTCTGGCAATCCCATTTTTGCATTCGTACTCGCTACTCTAAAATGACAAGCCATGGCAAGTTCAAGACCTCCACCAAGTGCAAATCCATTTATTGCAGCAATAACAGGAGTCTCTAAATTCTCTATATAATTAAATAACACTTTCTGACCTTGTGCCGCTAAATTACTGCCTTCTTCAACATCAAAATCAGCAAATTCACTAATATCTGCCCCTGCAACAAAAGCCTTATCTCCGCTTCCAGTAATGATAATGGCTTTGGTGTTTTTATCTTGGTTTGCAATAGAAAACGCGGTGTTTAATTCGTTGATTGTATCTTTATTTAACGCATTTAACTTAGAGGGACGGTTAATAGTTATTGTTGAAATTCCATTATTAGATGAGAATAGTATATTTTCGTAAGTCATGTTAATTATTTTAATGTGGTTTTTGTCTTCACTTCGACAAGCTCAGTGTGACAACTAGGAATAACAATTACTCCTTTGGAAAGGTTACTTTAAAAGTTGTGCCTTCATTTGCCTGAGATGCAAAAGTAATACTTCCTCCATAAGTTTCCACAATATTTTTCATCATTGGTAAGCCCAATCCCATACCACTTGTTTTTGTGGTGAATTTAGGTTCGAATACTTTGGGTTTATTTTCTTCAGTAATTCCGTTGCCATTGTCCGCCACTGTAAATACAATATCGTTTTCTTGGGCATACACATTAACATCTATTTTTGGTATTCTTCCTTCTGGGATTGCTTGAATTGCATTTTTCACCAAATTGGTAACGACACGAATAAGTTGTGTTCTATCAAAAGTTGCAATAATTTCTTTTGAACTCGGTTGAAAGGTTATTTCATTTTCCGTAAAAATATCCAAGGCCAAATCAATAACTTCAACAACATTAAGGGTTTCACTTTTTTGCGCAGGCATTTTTGCAAAGTTCGAAAATGCTGAGGCAATTGAGCTCATTGTATCAATTTGCTGTATTAAAGTCTTAGAATATTCATCTAGTTTATGAAGTATTTTAGGGTCATTAGGATCAAATTTTCGTTGAAAACTTTGAACCGTTAACCGCATTGGTGTTAATGGATTTTTAATTTCATGTGCCACCTGTTTTGCCATTTCGCGCCAAGCTTGTTCCCGCTCACTTGTTGCCAATTGTACAGCACTTTCTTCCAGCTCATCAATCATACTATTATACGATTCTACCAATACCGAAACTTCCTCACTGGCGCCTTTTAATTCAATCTTCTGATTGCGCTTCTCCAAACGCGTCACGCTCATTTTTTCACTAATCGTTTTAAGTGAGCGAGTAATATATTTAGACACATAATAAGCAAAAGCAATGGCCACTAAAAGCATCACAAAGTAGGCATAGCCAAGTCGGACTAAAAAGGCTTTAAGCTCTGCTTCATTAAAAGAATCATCCTCAAAATAAGGTACATTTAATATCCCTAATGGTTTTGAATTATAATCTGTGAAAATTGTATACGAAGATTGGAAATCACTTCCCAATCGCTCATTTTTTTCAACATAACGCTTTTTGCCTGCGCTTTGATTTAAATTACTTAAAATTTCTGGGGGAAGTCGTTTACTGGTGGAGTCACTTACAAAGTCTGGATTAGTACTTTTTACAAAAACTCCTTCTAAATCATAAAAATTAAAATCGACATTTAAATTATTACGAATTTCATAAATCTTTTCTCTGAATATTAATCCTATCCGTTCTGGAGTTCTTTCATATGTTGTCCCCTTTAGCACATAATCAATACTGGATAAAATTTGTCTTTCCTTACGTTCTAACCGTTGTTGGTGATAGTCTTGAGATTGTTGATTGTATTGGTAAATAGTCACAGCAACAATTAATATTGACGCAACGACTACCAATAATATCATATATAAAAAAATACGCGAGCGTAACGAGAGTCTTCTTGAAGCCATTCAGAGAATTTAAGACATAAATATAACAATAATTAAGCCAAAGACCTTTTGAAGTTTACTAAAAACATTGTACTTCAAAATGCTAATTATATCCGCTATGCATTTTGAATAAAGTTTGTCATTTTTAGTAAATCTTACTCATTTTTATGAGTAAAATTAGTTCTCGATACGATTTTCAATCAAAAATTACTCGAAATGACATTCAAATATATCTAACAAATCAAAAAACCAACAGGTTCATTAAATATTATTTATGCTTTAGGGTTTCTGTCTCTAATTTTTTTATACCATCGGACTCCCAGCATTAATAAAATTGACAATACAAATATGCCAATAACACCAAAAATCCAATTGAGACTATCTTTTAAAATGACTAAAAACACCACTGAAAACAAAATAAGTGTTGATCCTTCGTTCCAGATGCGCATATATTTAGAGGTATAACGGACATCATCTTTTTGTAATTGATTAAATATTTTATGTGTTTTAAGATGATATAATATTAATAATACCACAAACCCTAGTTTAACCAACATCCATGATGCCTGCAACCAAAATGGAAGTAATATCAAGAGCCAAATGGCAAAAACAGTTGCCAAAATAGCCGATGGCCAGGTGATAATGAACCATAGGCGTTTTGCCATAAGCTTTAATTGTTCACCAAGGATCTCCTTATCTGGAGATGGCTTATAAAAGGCTTCTATTTGATATACAAACAATCTTGGAATGTAAAATAACCCGGCAAACCAGGTGATTACAAATATGAGATGTAATGCTTTTATATAATTATATAGTTCCATATCCTATACTTTGCAATTAACAATTAAACGTGAGCTTATCGAAATAATGGTTGCCCGCAAATTTACAAACATCCATCATTTCGATAAGCCTTGAAAAGCTTTAATCTTCAACAAATAAATAATTTAATTTTTTTGCATTAAAAGCCGCATTAAAAGCTTCAATCTCATTATTTACCAAATCATTAAAATCGGCTAGTTGGTCATTAATTTGTTTCGACAACTCATTTTTCACTGCTACATCCTGCTCTGTTGGTGCAAAATCGCCCATACTAACCAATGAGTTCAGGTGCCCTAGTTTATTAGTCAATCGAATCGGGAAATTCAATGGATCCTGTCCACTTCTATTTTTTGTTTGATATAAGGCTTTTTCAATTTCTGAGAACTTTTCTTTTAAACTTTCCGCTTTCTCTACCAGATCTTTTACTGCGTCATTATCTTTATACTGAGTTGCAAAACCACTTAATTTTTCATTAATCTTTCTAATCTTCTTAATCGATTTATGAGCATTATCCATGGTCTCATTTACATCTTTGATAAAAGCAAATTGATTCTCCATATCTGCCAAAGTACTTTCAGCTCTTGGGTCGGCTAATATTGTAAATGGCTGTGAAATAGCATCACCGTTTACATTAAGGCTTACCTTATATTGCCCTGGAGTAGCTCTCGGACCGGTTAAACTAGCCCACCATAAAATCATACCTTTTAAGCGCTCAGCACCATCGTAAGTCATATTCCAAACATATTGATTGGCGCCTTCTTTTACGTCAAGCTTATCTTTCTTTTTATTTTTAGTACTAAACGTTTTAATGGTATCACCTTTGGTATCAAAATAAGTCAAGGAAACCTCATCTTTTTCGTTGTAATCTTTCAGATTAAAATAAGTGATTACACCACTTGGCAGATTAGTTCCTGAGGTTTTACTTCCCTTGCGACTACCACCACGCATACGGTAGGTGTCCTTTGGTTTGAATAAAATATTAGCTTTTTGATCTGCATTAAACAGCTGATGAATTACTGTTAAATCATCAATCATCCATAAACTTCTTCCCTGAGTAGCAACAATTAAACTATTGTCCTTAATGGTTAGGTCTGTAATAGAAACAATTGGTAGGTTTAATTGAAATGGTTTCCAGTTTTTTCCATCGTTAAAAGAAATATACATACCAGTTTCTGTTCCTGCATATAAAAGACCTTTTTGTTTTGGATCCTCACGTAACACTCTTGTAAAGTGTTCAGGGTTTATGCCGTTCGTTATTTTTGTCCAAGATTTTCCATAGTTGGTCGTTTTATATAAATAGGGAGCAAAATCTCCTGTTTTATATTTAGTTCCCGCAACATAACATGTTCCCGCATCAAAAGCACTAGGTTCAATACTATTGATCATCATCCATTCTGGCATTCCCTTTGGTGTTACATTCTCCCAAGATTCTCCTCCATTTCTCGTTACATGTACTAATCCATCATCACTACCAACCCATAATAAGCCTTCCGTAATTGGAGATTCCTGAGCTGCAAAAATGGTGCAATAATATTCAACTGAGGTATTGTCTTGAGTAATTGGTCCTCCCGAAGATTTTAATTTTTCAGGATCATTTCGGGTCAAATCTGGACTAATAATTTTCCACGATTGCCCTTCATTTTCAGTAACATGAACACTTTGTGAAAAGGTGTATAATCGATTAGGATTATGTTTTGAAAAAATAATTGGAAAATTCCATTGGAAACGGTATTTCATCCCTTCGGCACCATGTCCCATAGGGTTATCTGGCCAAACATTGATGGCTCTTACTGTTCCTGTTTTATGGTTTACACGCGTTAAAAACCCATCATAACTTCCTCCGTAAATAATATCATTATCTTCCGGATCTACTGCTATATGAGCAGACTCTCCTCCAGCTGTGCTTTCCCAATCATCATCACTTATAGATCTTCCATCAGTTCTATGTGAAATTCTCACTGTGGAATTATCTTGTTGCGCAGCATAAATTCTATATGGAAAATGATTGTCTGTAGTCACTCGATAAAACTGTGATGTAGGCTGATTATGGTACGTACTCCAGGTTTCACCACCATCGTATGTGACTTGAGCTCCACCATCATCTCCTATAACCATGCGGTTTGGGTTTTCTGGAGCGATCCAAAGATCATGATGATCACCATGTGGTGCTCCATGAGTACTGAATGTTTTTCCTCCATCTGTACTTTTATGGTATCTTACATTTAATACATAAACAATATCTGCATTTTTAGTGTCAGCATAAAGACGTGTATAATACCAGGCACGTTGACGCAACTTGCGCTCACTATTAACTTGAGACCAAGTCTCTCCACCATCTTCACTTCTGTACAGTCCTCCTTTTTCTTTATTTTCTACTATGGCCCAAACACGTTGGTTATTTACTGGTGACACCGTCACTCCAATAATTCCTAAAGTATCGGTTGGAAATCCTTTGTTTGCAGATATTTCTTTCCAGGTTTCTCCGCTATCCGTGCTTTTCCATAATGCAGAACCTTCTCCTCCAGAACTTAAACTATAAGGTGTACGTTGGATTCTCCATGTGGATGCATACAATATTCTTGGGTTTTTAGGGTCGATAATTAAATCTACAACCCCAGCATTTGCATTCGCAAATAAAGTTTTACGCCAGGTTTTACCACCATCTGTACTTTTATAAACACCTCTTTCATCTGTTGGCTTATAAATGTTTCCTAATACTCCAGCATATACAATATCTGAATTTGTTGGGTCTACTGCTATTCTTGGTACATGTCTTGAGTTTTTTAATCCTGCAGAAGTCCATGTCTTTCCTGCATCAACAGTTTTCCAAATGCCATATCCAGAAGATACATTTCCTCTTACTGTTTTTTCTCCTCCTCCTACATAAATAACATTCGGATCGTTTTTTGAAACGGTTATGGCTCCAATACTTCCTCCAAAATATCCATCAGAAATATTTTCCCAGGCACGACCACCATCAGTAGTTTTCCAAATCCCGCCTCCAGCAGACCCGAAATAGTATAGATTTGGTTGATTTGGGACACCAGTTACAGCTGCACTTCTACCTCCTCTAAAGGGGCCTAATTGCCTATACTCTAATGCCTTGTATTGATTTTCGTTAATGTTTTGTGCTTCAATTTGGGTGTGACTACATAGCAATAAAGCCATTGCTAGGAATAGGGTTGATATTCGCATGTTACTTTTTGGTTTGGTTATGATGAATTAAATGTAAGAATTAAAAGTTATTCTCGCTCGGCAGAAAGAAATTTTAACTCTTTTTAAGAACTCCATGCATTAATCCATTTTGCCAATAATAAAACCCATTCTTCATCATCATTTAAACAAGGAACGGTTGTAAATTCATTACCTCCCATTTCTTGAAATATTTCTTTGCCTTCCATAGCAATCTCTTCTAGAGTCTCCAAACAATCACTTACGAAAGCTGGTGTTACAATCGCCATATTTTTAAGCCCTTCCTTCCCTAAGCGCTCAATGGTTCTATCGGTGTATGGTTGCAACCATGGATCGAACCCCAAACGCGATTGAAAAGATGTAGAAAATGCACCTTCATTAAGTTGTAATTTTTCAGCCACCAGTCGCGTCACTTCATAACACTGATGACGGTAACAAAATTCATGGGCCTTCGATGCTGTTGCGCAACAACTCCCATCAATTTTACAATGCGATTTTGTAACATCTCCTTTTCTTATATGACGCTCTGGCACACCGTGATATGAAAACAAAAGGTGATCGTAAGTCTTGTCTTTTAAAGATTCTTGAATTGAATTAGAGAGCACTGTAATATAATCAGGGTTATTATAAAATGCCGGAAGGGATTCTAATTTTAAATCGGGGTAGTGTTTTTGACGTATTTCTTCAGCCAATACCACAATAGTTTCTGTAGTAGCCATGGCGAATTGTGGATATAACGGAATTAATAAAACCTCATCAACGCCTTTCTCGACTAATTCTTGAAGACCCGCCTTAATTGTCATACTCCCATAACGCATTGCAAGTGCAACGGGAAAATCAACGTGTTTTTGTGTTTTCTTTTGAAGTCTTTCAGACAGAACAATAAGTGGAGAACCCTCTTTCCACCATATTTTTTTATAAGCCGCTGCTGAAGCTTTAGGTCTGGTGTTTAATATAATTCCTTTAACGAGTAATATTCTTGCCCATAAAGGCACATCAATAACACGTTCATCCATTAAAAACTCACCTAAATATTTTTTGACATCTTTAGGCTCTGGACTATCCGGAGAACCAAGATTAACTAATAGAATTCCTTTCATTAATTATTTTGACTTTTTAAACTCGATTTTAATTTCCTAAACAATATAAAATACCCCCAAGTAAATGCTGTCTAAATTCAGGTTCACTATAAGAAGACTTAGTATGTCCGCCACCTGTGTAAAAAGATTTACCGCCATCAAATTCATGATACCAAGCGATAGGGTGGTTTTCTCCATTTTCTCCACCTTTATAGGAGGATTCATCTAATTTCAAAAGGACGTTTATATTTGGATTTATATTTTTATAATTGTACCATTCGTCTTTTCGTGTAGAGCGTTCTGGCAGATGCTCACATGATTTATGTGTATTGCTTGTTTTAACAACTGAGGCTTCAGAAATTTTAGGATGACTCATGAAATAAGCTCCAACTAATTTACCATACCAAGGCCAATTATATTCTGTATCGGCAGCGGCATGAATACCCATAAAACTACCTCCTTTTTTTATAAATTGTTCAAAAGCTTCTTGCTGGTTTTCATTTAAAACATCTCCTGTGGTACTTAAAAATATGACCAAATCGAATTGTTTCAATTTTTCAGAATTAAACATATTAGCGTCTTCAGTATGACTAACGTTAAAGCCCTTTTCCAAACCTAGAGCCTTGATATTATCTACTCCAATTTCTATCGACTCATGCCTAAATCCTTCTGTTTTAGTAAATACAAGAACCTCATCATTCTTACAATTAAAGGACGTCAGTAATAACAGGCTAATCACAACTAATACATTTTTCACAGGCATAAATTTTAATCAATTAATTTACTGATTGAGTATATTTTTTTGGTGTTGTACCATATTTCTTTTTAAAGGCCGCAATAAAGTGACTGGAAGTACTATATCCAACTTTTAAGCCCACTTCATTGACATTATGTTCACCCGATTCTAATAATTTCCTGGCTACTTCCATTTTATAATCAAACAAAAAACTATAAACCGTATCACCATAAATATGCTTAAACCCTTCTTTTAACTTTTTCAAAGTTAAATCTATTTCGTCAGCCAATTCTTGTAAACTTGGCGGTTCTGCCATTCGGGAGACCACAATGTCCTTGGCCTTTCTAATTTTATCCACATTTGTTTCATCAACCAAAAAGGGACATTGTTCAATATCCGCATCTTCACTTCTATTAAAATATAAACTTAAGAGCTCATAAGCTTTTCCTTTAAAATAGAGGTTTCTAATAGATTGATTGAGATTATAATTGATAATCTGATTTAGGACAATGGCCATCGAAGGTGAAATTTTACCCTCTTTATAATACTTCTTATCTTTATTTTCATCACTTAAAAACGTTATATAATCAGCTTCCTGAGAAAATAATCCATGGAATTTTTTAATCGAAATTAATATTGTGATTAACCACGAATTGCCATTTATCTCTAAATTAATGGGAAGTTTTCGTTGTGGATTATACAACAATAATGAATTTTCTTCAATGATATCAAGTGCATATCTCCCCGCATTAAAATTAAATTTAATGGAGCCTTTTATACAAAAGTGAAACTGAATAAAATCACTATCTATATCACGTTCAATAGATTGAACAGTATCACTATCGTTTTTACATGCCAGAATTAAAAACCCCGAATCAACTTCGGTTTCATCAAAGGCACCTTTAGCGACATTTTCAGTATTGCCCATCTGCATATTTTTATTTTTGTTATTTAGATTCGTTCTAGATAAAAAGCCTAAAAAGGCTTGATTCTAGGGCAAAAGTATGACATTTATCATATAATAATAAAAAATATCTCTAAAAAACCACAAACGATACTAAAAGTTCCTTGAGCGTTATTTTTTTAGTTGTAAGCAATATATTTTTGTTTCCACAATTGAAAGATAGAAAATGGAGCAATATAATATTTCTAAAGGGAACTCCTTTTATGCCATTGGTTTAAGCTATAAAAAAGCAGATGCTAAGATTAGAGGTCATTTTAGTTTAGATGATTCATCTAAGCTAGCTTTATTAGAACAAGCCAAAGCAAATAACATTGAGAGTTTAATAGTGACTTCAACCTGTAATAGAACTGAAATATACGGATTTGCACAGCACCCCTTTCAACTTATAAAATTACTTTGTGACAATACTAAAGGCACTGTTGATGAATTTCAAAAAGTGGCCTATGTTTATAAAAATAAAGACGCCATTTCTCATATGTTTAGAGTTGGCTCTGGTCTGGATAGTCAAATTTTAGGCGACTTTGAAATCATTAGTCAGATAAAAACAAGTGCTAAAACTTCAAAAAAATATAATTTATTAAATGCTTTTCTTGAACGATTAGTGAATGCTGTAATTCAAGCAAGTAAACGTATTAAAACAGAAACACAAATTTCATCAGGAGCAACATCGGTGTCTTTTGCTTCTGTGCAATATATTTTTGATAATGTTGAAGATATTACCAATAAAAACATTTTACTCTTTGGAACTGGTAAAATTGGAAGGAACACCTGTGAAAATTTAGTGAAGCACACCAAGAATGAGCATATAACTTTAATAAATAGAACTAAAACCAAAGCTGAAAAAATCGCTGGAAAGTTTAATTTAATAGTTAAAGATTATGCCGATCTACAAGAAGAAATCAACAACTCGGATATTTTAATAGTTGCCACCGGAGCAC
>Ga0209395_1007980_pt1 | contig 10951 bp, 9 predicted proteins | sample GOMGulsemesocosm_3_FD_184635 | JGI IMG/M metagenome (GOLD analysis project Ga0209395, IMG submission 184635) | Methane-oxidizing microbial communities from mesocosms in the Gulf of Mexico - GOM9D Gulf of Mexico (SPAdes) (version 2) | ecosystem: Environmental > Aquatic > Marine > Cold seeps... | reverse complement strand
TATTTTCTATGTAGAATAACTACATACGTAAATAAATGCCTTGTCCTAACCTATTTATTCTCGTAAAAAAGTAGACAACTTATTTACCTAGATTGGTATTACATGAAATATGTCCAAATATCCAATCACTTAATCAAATCATACTGTATCTTCGCCGTATCTGTTTGCAATCCAAAATGACCAAGAGCATAGGTGTAGCTTGCCTCTTCATTCCAAATTTGGCTGCTGTGTATGCCGCCAACGGTACAAAATCCTGTTGAACACACTATTTGGTCGATGTAACTTTTGATTGAGTAGGTACGGTTAGCAAAAGGTTGGCCGTAAATACTGTCGAGAAACGGGCTTTGTATCGAAAGTCCGTTCACACCACAGGTCGATGACCAAATGTTAAAGGGGTAGATCCCACAACTTCTTAATCCTCTGAATGTTCCTGCAATACTAACGAAACTATCAACATTGCTAGCAATGGCTAACTTATCGATTTGTTGTGCGGCGAGTGTGGCGCCCATTGAGTGCGCTATGACGTCGATTTGGCCAGAACATGAGTTATTGAGTGCATCGGTTAATGCTTGGCGCACAGGTGTTTCTTCGCTACCACTGTGATTGTTGCATGCGGCACATGTTTTGGAGCCCCAGTCAGGACGATAAATGTTATTGGCTGAATAACCTTCGCTAATTAGAAGATCATAGGTGTGCTCCCAACTTGATGGGGTTGCGGTGTTGCCATGAACGAGTACCACAGGATCGGTGCAGGCTAGGGCGGTTAATGGAAAGCATAAAATGCTTATTAGGGTGAGTAATAAAGTGGATGTTATTTTCATTGTTATACCAATTTCATTAAGTAAGTGATCTTGTTGTGCTAAGGAAAAATTTATTAGAACAAGGCGCTCGATTGAGCAATAGCTAGCTATTGGGATTGAGGGCAACGCCGTTATCGTTAATTTTAACCTGCACAAGTGGGCAATAATTTAATCAAATTGGTATTATCTCCTTTGGTTGGAGATTAACGTTATAAGAATACGTAGGTATTAGAAATGGGTCGTTGGTACACGTAGTTTATGTGATATATAAAAAGCAGACATAAAAAAAGCAGTGATGTTGTCATCACTGCTTTTTTAATAGATAAACCTTATCAGTTTATCTATTTGATAGCTTACTCTGCTTTAGCTAGTGTTGTACCGCTCGATGCACGGCTAGTTGCGCCAAGTGTGCTTATGTTACGCTCACTTTTTGCAAACTCAGCACGTTGCTCATTTGGCATTGCTGTTACTTCAGCGCCAGAACTTACAATTTGTGCAGCTGGTGGTTTTGTAGTTGGTGCACTTGCATGACCTTTAACCACTGACAATGTAGGTTTAGTTTGCGTCGGTGTTTCAACTACAGCTTCTACAACAGGTGTTTCAACTACAGCTTCTACAACAGGTGTTTCAACTATAGCTTCTACAACAGGTGTTTCAACTACAGCTTCTACAACAGGTGTTTCAACTACAGCTTCTACAACAGGTGTTTCAACTACAGCTTCTACAACAGGTGTTTTAACTACAGCTTCTACAACAGGTGTTTCAACTACAGCTTCTACAACAGGTGTTTTAACTACAGCTTCTACAACAGGTGTTTCAACTTCAGTTTCTACAGCAGGTGTTTCAACTTCAGCTTCTACAACAGGCGTTTCAACTTCAGCTTCTACAGCAGGTGTTTCAACTTCAGCTTCTACAACAGGTGTTTCAACTACAGCTTCTACAGCAGGTGTTTCAACTTCAGCTTCTACAGCAGGTGTTTCAACTTCAGCTTCTACAACAGGTGTTTCAACTACAGTTTCTACAGCAGGTGTTTCAACTTCAGCTTCTACAACAGGTGTTTCAACTACAGCTTCTACAGCAGGTGTTTCAACTTCAGCTTCTACAGCAGGTGTTTCAACTACAGTTTCTACAGCAGGTGTTTCAACTTCAGCTTCTACAACAGGTGTTTCAACTTCAGCTTCTACAACAGGTGTTTCAACTACAGCTTCTACAGCAGGTGTTTCAACTTCAGCTTCTACAGCAGGTGCTTTTTCAACACTTGCTTCAATAACCATATCTGGTGCTGCTTGCTGTTTTTGAGCTTTTTCAAGCTCTAACTCTTGTGCTAATTCATCTGTTGTTTTGATTGGGTAACGTGCTTCAACAGAGTCATCAGATGTTCGCTCTTGACGATGACGACGTTGACCTGACGAACGTAAGTGACGTGGTGAACGACGATTACGACGACGGTTTTGTGAATCATCTTCATTACTATCAGCTTGCTCTGATGACGGTGACGTCGCTTTAGGTGCTGAATCAGCGTCTATTACAGGGCTAAACTCTTCTGATTGTTGCTGAATAACCGGCGCAGTATCAGTTACATCTACATTTTCTTGTGTTTCAACAGCAGCACCCGTACGCACTTTCTTACGCATGTTGTTACGGCGTTTACGACGTTGAGCTACTTTTGCTTCAGGAGCTGGCGCTTCAGTTTCTTTGTCATCCACCGTCGTAACTATATTTTCTTGCGGTTTTGGTGCATTACGGGGCTTACGTGGCTTATGACGACGATTTTCGTTACGTTCTTTACGATTATTATCACTTGTTTCAGTGCTTTTCTCTTCGAACGTATTCGTTTTTTCGCCTTCTTCAACACGCTTGTTATGGCTCGTGTTGCGATTGCGGTTACGGTTGCGGTTACGATTTCGATTATTTGAGTTAGTACGCGGTTTAGGTGCTTCAACAACCGGCTCAATCTCTTCAATGAACAACCCTTTAATCGCTTTTAATACACGAGAAAATAAAGAAGGCGTTTCATCTTTTGGCTCAGGTTTTACTTCAGCAACTGCTTCTACCTTCTCAACTACTGGTGCTTTAACTTCTTCCTCTTTAGCTGGAACAACAGGAGCAGGTGTATTAACCGGTGCAGAAATACCCTTTAGGACAGGCTCATTCTTGCTAATAGTTGATTTCAATAAACGAGATTCGTATTGCTCATTGGTATCAGTTGGCTTAACTAAATCAAACGTTGCAGTGCTAATTGTGTCATCACTACGATGACGAATCACTTCGTAATGCGGCGTTTCGAGGTTAATGTTTGGCACAATAACCACGTCAACATTATGACGAGTCTCAATGACGCGAATGGCTTTACGTTTTTCATTTAAAAGATAAGCAGCTACATTAACTGGCACTTGCGCTTCAATTTGTGACGTTGAATCTTTAAGGGCTTCTTCTTCCATTAAACGCAAGATTGATAGCGCTAAAGATTCGTTACCACGAATAGTTCCTTGTCCAGTACAGCGCGGACAGATATGCGTACTTGATTCACCTAAACTTGGGCGAATACGTTGACGTGACATTTCCATCAAACCAAAGCGTGAAATACGGCCAATTTGAATTTTAGCGCGGTCAACTTTTAATGAGTCACGTAGCTTGTTTTCAATATCACGTTGATGTTTAGTCGAGTTCATATCGATGTAATCGATAACGACCAAGCCGCCTAAATCACGTAAACGTAATTGACGTGCAATCTCTACAGACGCTTCTAAGTTTGTGTTAAACGCGGTTTCTTCGATGTCACCACCTTTAGTCGCACGCGCCGAGTTAATATCAATTGACGTTAATGCTTCTGTTGGGTCAATAACAATTGAACCGCCAGATGGCAGACGAACTTCACGTTGAAACGCTGATTCGATCTGTGTTTCGATTTGATAATGGGTAAATAGTGGGATTTCACCGGTGTAATGCTTGATTCGGTTCAAATAGTCAGGACGAACAACACTAACATGCTCACGTGCACTTTCATAAACGCGAGGGTGATCAATTAAGATTTCACCAATATCACGGCGTAGATAATCACGCATTGCACGTACAATCACGTTACTTTCTTGATGAATTAAGAAAGGAGCAGGACGTGAATCGCCAGCTTCTTTGATAGCACGCCAATGGTTTTCTAAGATGTCTAAATCGTATTGTAATTCTTCAGGTGCTTTACCCACACCCGCAGTCCGTACAATAACGCCCATGCCTTTAGGCATAGTAAGTGCTGATAATGCAGATTTTAGCTGAGTACGCTCTTCACCTTCGATACGACGTGAGATGCCGCCAGCACGTGGGTTGTTTGGCATTAAGACCAAATAACCACCGGCTAGGCTAATAAACGTAGTTAGTGCCGCGCCTTTATTACCACGTTCTTCTTTGTCAATTTGAACAACAACTTCTTGTCCTTCTTTGATAACGTCCTTAATGCTTGGACGTCCTTTGAAAGAGTAACCATCAGGGAAATATTCACGTGAAATTTCTTTCAGTGGTAAGAAACCATGGCGATCAACACCGTAGTCTACAAAAGCGGCTTCAAGACTAGGCTCTACGCGCGTGATTTTACCTTTGTAGATGTTTGCTTTGGTTTGTTCATGACCAGGGCTTTCGATATCCAGGTCATACAGGTTTTGGCCGTCGACTAAGGCGACGCGCAACTCTTCAGATTGAGTTGCATTAATTAACATTCTTCTCATTGTGGAAGCTCATCCATTGTGAGTTGCCAAATGATCAGGTTGTAGGTGGTCCGGGGCCTTGAGGTACAATCTCACGATTGGGCACTGGCTCTTGTAAACAAAAGACTAATTATACGTGCTTAAATTTAGCTAATAAATTGAATGTGGTTGCCGTTTTTAGCAACAAATTTCTACATTCGTTTATCTTCAAAATCTAGTATTGACTAGATGAGCTAAATATTTTTCGCTAGGCCATTAGTGCAGGCAAGCGGGTGATGCATCGTTTATATTTATTATCGTCAGTAGCTATTTGAGCTGCTGCGAGTCTGAGAATTTCACTCAACTGGTGTTTGTTTATAATGGGCACGTCATCTCGACGATTCATCATCTTTCCGGTAAAACGCTACAAGTTGATCGTTTGAACAACGGTTTTACTAAATATGCGGGTCATTATTTTTAACATTTGGTTAATTTAATGAAACCGCGAAAAATTATTTTTCATATTATTCTTGTGGTTTTTCACGTTTTTAGACCATCAAGTTTGTTATTTGTGCAAACAAACCGGCAGTTCACTGTTTAATAGCGCAATTATTAGCGTGTTGGTGCAGTGTTTGTACGTATTTATTAATGAAAATTCAAAATAAACCTACAAGAACACCCGATTATCACACTTATTAGGCCCTATCGCTACCAATACTTTTGGTTAAGTTAGCTTACAATTATTCATTGATTGAAAAACGGGCATTAAACGTGATCTACTAGTTAAATTGTCGGGAAAGCGAGCATTGATTTTAGTTTTGTAGCTTGGCGTCTCGAAATCTCAACTTGGTCTTGATTGCTTAGTTGAACGGTTAGTCCATAGTTAATATTTTGCTCAAGACTTTCGATGGCATCAAGGCGCAGAATATCAGCTCGGCTCGCTCTAAAATAGTCAGCCTCGTTCAACCGCGACTCAATTTTATTTAATGAACTATGTAAAAATGCCTTACCTTGTGATGTATAAATCGCCGCATGATTACCTATGCTCTCAAAACGAATAATGTCGCCTAAGCGGATTATTTTCATGTGCTGAGGGAATTTAACCATTAATTTGAAATCATCACTGAGTGGTTCTAACGTAACGCTTTGGTCAACCACTGACAATCGATTTAAGGACTGTGCTAATCGCTGTGGAATTAATGGTTTGACTAAATAATCGACGGCTTTTAATGAAAACGCGTCAACAGCAAATTCATCATAGGCCGTGCAAAAAATAATAGGGTATTGCCCTTGTAACTGCTCGGCAAGTTGTAAACCTGTTCCGCCGGGCATTTCAATATCCAAAAATATTAAATCCACGGGATGTTTTTGTATTTGCTCTAGCCCTTCGTCTATATCTTGCGCTTGGGCAATTACTTGAATATTTGTGTGGGGCTCTAGCAAACGGAGTAACTCTTGGCGGGCAATGCGTTCATCATCAATAATAAGGGCATTAATCATTTTAGTCATTGTAATTAAACTCGCTAGGCAATTGCAGTGTTACGTGAAATATATCGTTTTGAGCTGTTTGGATTAACTTGCCTTGGTTGGCAAATAATAACCCAATGCGTTTGTCTAAATTTTGCAAGCCAATTTCAGTGCCTGATTTTGTCAAACAACTGTCATAAGGATTAATGACTTCTACGATAAGGCGATTATTTGCAATACGGCTTATTATGATGAGAGTGCCTCCTTGTTTTAACGGAGCAATGCCATGTTTTACGCTGTTTTCGACTAAGGTCAACAGTCCCATAACTGGAATTTTGCAGTGATGACAATCTGAAGGAATGTCAATGTCGAGTTGTAATCTGTCACCTAATCGAATGGATTCAATAGCAAGGTATTGCTCACAAATCTGTAATTCAGCACCTAAGGTTGTGGTGGTTCTTTTATCCAATGACAAATTATAACGAAACAAATTGGCAAACTGTGTAATGAGATCTGCGGCTTTATCTCGGTCTTCATACATCATGCCTCGGATCGTATTTAATGAATTAAACAAAAAATGGGGATTGATCTGATTCATGAGACTTGTCAGTTGCTGTTCTTTGAGTTGATGTGACAGCTGTATTTTATCTCTTACAGAGGTGATCGCGATATATAATATGCACCAACATGTATAAATGACAACGCCTACGGCCATAGATTTAGCAAATTCTCTTTTCTGTTCTTCTGCGTTTATTTTCAAGTTAATGATCATATCTATTGATGTTTGTAGCAAATAAAGAGTAAATGATGCAATCAGAATGACAGATATGTACATTTTAAGATTAAAGTCACTGTGATTTGATTTTCTTTTAATGGTCTTTCTAATGATAAAATGACTTATCGCTGAAATAGCGAAGATGCTTAAAGCACGTTCCGATATCTTAGATAATGTCCAAAAATTACCATCATGCTCTTTAAATAATAAGAGAAAAAGAGCAAATAATAGTATGCCAATACACTGGCACAGATAATAATAGCGATGTGGTTTGATATTATTTTTCATGATAACTTTATTTGAATGTTTGCGGGCTATAGCGAATCATTATAGCCCTAATGATATTGTTTATTAACTAAAATTTAGTTTGAAAGCTAAAACCAATCGATTCATATTCACCTACTTCTGTATAACTCATACGCAATGTATTGTCGAAAAACGCAATGCTAGTGCTGTAGCCAAAATCGCTGTATAGACCATCACGCTTTTCTAAAGCAAACTCAACATTGTAGCCGTCTTGTTGTAATTTTGTGCCTAAACGCACGACACTGAAATAATCTTTCCATAGGCTCTTATCACTTTGAGCAAACGTTTGCTTTATACCACCTTCTTCCAAAAAAATTGAATGATCGTTATTGATAAAATATTCAAGACCAAGGACCAGTTCATTTTCATCTAGGTAATAATCTGTGCCTTGTTTTTTATCATGGCTTTGCTGCGTTGATACCTTGCCATAAAAATTAAAGATCTCGGTACGAGGGAAGGTTAATTTGGCACTGGCCTTTATTCCTGAGCCGCTAAAGTCATTCAAGTTTGTGTAAACTCCGCCAAGGTTTACTTGCACGCTTGATGTTTTATCAGCAGGCTCATTAGCGTGAGCCATTGAACTAATAAATAATGATGTAGTGATAAGTAATTTTGTTGTATTTTTCATGTGTGTTCCAAAAGTCTGTAGGGTCTGTGTTTGTTGACCAGTAGATTAATTGGAAATGTTTTGGCGGTGTTGCCGTAAATGATGAATGGCGAGTAAAAGTGATGAACGGCGAAACTCTTATAACTTCTTTTTATGGTCAAAGTTAATGCGCGAAACAAAAACAAAAGCATTAAGTGCTCAAACCACATAAATATTAGCTAATGAAGCTGTATTTTGTGAGGTGTGTTAATTGTGATTGATGTACAATGCCGTCCATGAGTGAAAAACAACAACAAGTCGCGACTAAAGTGCAATTTGTCACAATTGATGACAATCATGCCGGTCAGCGCATCGACAATTTTTTAGTCACCTTTTTAAAAGGTGTACCCAAGAGCCGCGTTTATCGAATTTTGCGAAAGGGGGAGGTGCGTGTAAACAAAAAACGTATTAAGCCTGTTTATCGTTTACTTGACGGTGATATCGTGCGCGTTCCGCCTATCAGAATGGATGAAGAAAAAGAACTGCCTAACGTTAAGCTTGAAAAAGTAGCGACGTTAGAACAGCACATCATCTATGAAGATAATTACCTGATTGTCATGAACAAGCCATCTGGTATTGCTGTGCATGGTGGCAGTGGGCTTAAATTCGGTTTAATTGAAGGCCTGCGCGCTTTGCGTCCTGACGCTAAATCGTTAGAACTAGTTCATCGACTTGATCGTGATACCTCTGGTTGTATTTTAATTGCCAAACGCCGCAGCACATTGCGTGCTTTACATGAGCAATTGCGCGAAAAAACAGTAGAAAAAATCTATCACGCTTTGGTTAAAGGCCAGTGGAGCAAAGAAGACAAAGCGGTTAATGCACCACTATTAAAAAATACGGTGCAGTCAGGCGAGCGTATTGTACGTGTTAACCCTGAAGGTAAAGAAAGTTACACCAAATTTAAAATTATGCAGCGCTTTGAAGATTGTACCTTGGTGCAAGCTAGTCCAGTAACTGGAAGAACACATCAAATTCGTGTGCATACGCTGCATACTGGTCATCCTATCGCAGGTGATGATAAATACGGCGATAGAGAATTCGACAAGCAGATGAAGAAAATTGGTTTAAATCGATTGTTTTTACATTCTGCCAGTGTTCGCTTTTTCCACCCCAATGAAGAAAAAACCATGTTCTTTGAAGCGCCTTATGATAACGCGTTAAAAGCAACGGTTGCCTCATTAAGAAAAACCTAATATGAACTTAAAGTTAGTTATTTTTGATTGGGATGGCACCATCATGGACTCGGTGGCTAAAATTGTGACTAGCATGAGGCAAGCCGCTGCACGTGAAAACATGATGATTCCAACGGAACAAGCCGTTAAAGATATTATCGGTTTGAGCTTGGTGCCAGCACTAGAGCAATTGTTTGATGATATTAGTCATGATGACGCTAACGCGTTAGTCGCTAGGTATAAAGAAGAGTATTTAGTCTTAGATCAAATGCCTAGCCCTTTGTTTGATGGCATTACAGATGTATTCGATTTACTTCGTGAGCGTAATATCAAAATAGCCGTTGCCACGGGTAAATCTCGTGTCGGGTTAAATCGGTTAATAACGCAAACGCAGCTTGGTCATTATTTTTGCGATACCATGACCGCCGATGAAGCAGAGTCGAAACCTCACCCACAAATGATTGAAGACATAATCGCTCGTCAAGGCGTGTCTAAAGATGAAGTCATTATGATAGGGGATTCATGCCTCGATTTAACCATGGCTAACAATGCAGGTGTTAAATCTATTGGTGTAAGTTATGGTGCACATGAGGCTGAGCAGCTAATGGCACTTAACCCGCTAGGGGTTGTAGATAATGCTAAGGCATTATTAGATTATTTATAATCGCGCTGGGTTCTTGTTTAAGTATTAAAATTAAAGCTCGTTATTCATTTCTGAATGACGAGTTTTTTAGTTTAATGATTAGAAACTGTTATGAATCAGTTGTATTTTTGTGTGTGTCCCTTTTTCTATAATTACAATTCAAGGTATTTTGATGCTTTTACATTTCACACAGGAGTTATCAACTCTTGAATCTATTTTACAATCAAGCGCCTTCAATATTGGATATTGTGCAGAGAATTTTGGAGTCGAAGATAAAACAATATCTGGAGTTGCGCACCCAATGGTCAGCTTTAGTGAATATGAAGATAAAGACCTGATCTACCAAAACATTAAATATGGTGGTTATGCAGTTGGTTTATCGAAAGGCTGGGCCGTAAATAAAGGGTTGAGCCCTGTTTCATATATAGAAAGACATTCTAAAGCAGCAATTGGAATTTCCTCTTTACTAGCCGCTAGGCAAACGTGCGAAGAAGATGTTATTTCTAAAGAGTTACGCTTAGCTATTATGCAAGTTAAGTGCTTTATAAAACACGAAATTGGCCATAACAGTCATTTTAAAGATGACGGCTTTCACTTCAAAAACGAAAATGAATGGCGTTATGTACCAACAAAAAAGCAGATTGGCGGCCATTACATATCTTTAGACCAGAGTAGTTTTATCAACGACAAAGACAAATACAATAATAGGCTACTGCCTTACCCATTAACGTTTAATCGCAGTGATATTGTTGTTATTTACGTGCAATCAAAAATACAAAAAGCACATTTCATTAGAAAGTTCCCCAGTTTAAGACACATAATAAAATTGGCTAAATGGACAAAAACAGCATGATGAACTACTAAAACCATCTTAATTACATGACGGTAATATTATTTCTTATTGAGGATAAAGAGCTAATTATTCGATAATAAAAGAGTGACTTTCCTAATTGTTCTATTATGACTTTTTATAAAGTGTATTTGGAAATATAGGTCAAACTTGCACGGCTTGTAAGAATAATAATTTGCATTTTTCATGGTTAGACCTTATTTTATAAGTACTTTTTAGGCGTGCTGGTTTACTGGTGTAATGTGGTAAACGAGCGTGCCTTATATACAAATGTTATAAGTCTAGGAAAGGTTAGTGTCTAAAATTCAAATTAATGGCTACGATAATTTAAATAAAGTAGGCATGACCAAAGCTATACATTTAAATACATCATTTAACCTGAAGCAGTCAAAATATTTTACTGATACATTGTTAGTTGAATGTAGCGTCGAAATTGACTTAACAGAGAATATTAATGTCATGAAATTGTTATCAGCGTTGAAGGCTGAAAATGCTAGAGTTGAGTTCGTCGAATAGTCGACTTATACAAGAACCTGAAATCCGTCAGCTTTTACTGTCACATTTTTTGCAATAAACAAAAGGCGCAAAACCTGCACCAATAATCTGCGGTCTAGG
>Ga0209395_1007977_pt1 | contig 10952 bp, 6 predicted proteins | sample GOMGulsemesocosm_3_FD_184635 | JGI IMG/M metagenome (GOLD analysis project Ga0209395, IMG submission 184635) | Methane-oxidizing microbial communities from mesocosms in the Gulf of Mexico - GOM9D Gulf of Mexico (SPAdes) (version 2) | ecosystem: Environmental > Aquatic > Marine > Cold seeps... | reverse complement strand
TTAATGGCCTTGATAATTAGTTCTTCTGAATACCGTTTCTTCATGTTGAGATCTCAATACCCTTAGGTTAACTGGAAGTCTTATCAATTTCATGGCGTGAATTTCAGGGGAAAGGTCACCTTCGTTGTACCTCTGTCATCGATTGATAAGTACTCATTAATCAGGATTGATATTCTGATCACGAATGAGGCACAGAAGAAGCCGGTTCGGTTACGTTGTCTCTGGAAATAAAAAACAATAATAGATGTATGAGGAGAGTTAGGTGAGAGACCTTTACAAGGTTAGTAAATTTACACGCAATAGTTTGGCTACCGCTGTAGCCCTAACGGCAACGACTCTTGCAAGCACAGCTGTCGCTCAGGGCTTTGCGCTGGAAGAAATTATCGTGACGGCACAAAAGCGCGCCCAGAGCTTACAAGATGTACCTATTTCTGTAGCTACTGTAAGTGGTGAGCAAATCAGTGATATCGGTATTACCGGGTTAGAGGAGTTAAGTCTCTACACGCCTAACGTGAATATTAACCAAGGCAAAGCGTCTCCTAATTTGTATATTCGCGGTATTGGTTCGGGTACCAATTCTGGTTTTGAGCAGTCGGTGGGTATGTATATTGATGGGGTCTATGCGGGTCGGGGGCCGCTATCGAACGTGCCTATCACGATGGACCTAGAGCGCGTTGAGATTTTAAAAGGTCCTCAGGGCATATTGTTTGGTAAGAATACGATCGGCGGCGCGATCAATATAACATCTGCCAAACCGACCGATGAGTTCGAGTCCTATGTTGAGGCGTTATACGAGCCAGATCACGGTGAAGAAGTTACTGCTGGCGTTGTCTCTGGGCCGCTAACTGAAACGCTCAGCGGTCGTTTGGCGGTGCGTAAGGAGCGTTTTGATGGCTGGTGGGATGATGTGTTGCGTGATAAACAAGCCCCTGATCGCGACAATTGGTATAGCCGAGCTAGCTTACGTTGGATGGCCAGTGATGGTGTTGAAGTGTTGGCAAAATATGAGCACGGAGATTTCAGTACTGATGAAACGCCCATTGTGGTGTATCAGTCGGATCAACCGCTGAACTTTCAGGGCGTTTCACCCTTCCCAATTATTGACGATAGCGATAAAGGCGCTCAGGACTTTAGCGATAGCACGGGGACTCGCACTGATGTATTTGCATTAACGGTAAATGCCGATGTCGGTGACAATACCTTTACGTCTATATCATCCTACTCTAGCTACGATATGACTAAGCACAGCAATGCCGATATGGCAGCGACAGCCGCACTAAACAGAGTTGCTGATGAAGACTATACGCAATTAAGCCAAGAGTTTCGCTTAGTGTCGCCTGGTAATGAAACCGTTGACTGGATTGTAGGAGCCTACTATCAGCAGTCTGACTTGGATATATCCCGTAATTCCGTTGTATTGGATTACAAGTTAGCTGGGGATTTATCAGTAGCAGCATTGGTGGGTACTCAACCATTTGCGCCTTCAAAATTTGATCAAGAATCAGAAAGCTGGGCGGTGTTTGGTCAGGCAACATGGAATATTACTGATGAGTTTCGGGTCAGCGCCGGACTTCGCTACAACGAAGAGACTAAGGAGTTGGATAAGGTCACCAGCGCTGAAGGCTTGGGAGTACGCTTGGCCAACAATGCCATCATTCTGGCTCAGCCGATCGGCGGAGGACAGTTTGCCATTATAGGCGATGCTCGCAGTCACAGTTTTACCGGGCTTGAGCGCGATGAAGATAAGGTCACATGGTCGGCCAATACCCAGTGGGACATTACTCCCGATGCCATGCTTTATGTGAGCGTAGGAACAGGTTACAAAGGTGGCGGTTATGATTCGGCTTACTCCGGCCCTGGCGAGAGGATTCGTTTGTCAAATAGTCCCGCAGGCGTACCGAATGGCTTAAGTATTGCGGATACCGATATTCCGCCATTGGAGTACGCTGAGGAAACAGTACTGTCTTATGAGTTGGGCGCCAAGCTCACGCTTGCCGATGGCGCAGCTAATGTGAATGTTGCAGTTTTTCGTATGGAGTATGACAACTTGCAAGTGAGTTCATTAGTAGGTGATCGTTACCAAGTTTCCAATGCGGGCTCATCAATAAGTCAGGGAATTGAAATAGATGGTCGCTGGCGTTTAACGGAGCGTCTAACGCTCGGTGGCTCGGTTGCCTATCTGGACGCTTACTATGATGAATTTACCGGCGCAACCTGTACGGTTCCTCAGGCGACGGACCCTGTTAACAATCCCGGCTGTTTGGCTGCGGATGACTCTAATATAACGGCGGGTGATACAGGCGGTCAGGATTTATCGAATGAAACTTTAACCTTTGCACCCGATTGGAGCGCCAATCTTAACGTTCAGTATATTTATCCGTTAGGGGCGACTATGGAGTTACGTACCAATATCGATGTCAATTACACGGATGAATTTTATTCGGCGTTAGACTTGGATCCTAATACCAAGCATGACAGTTATACCAAGGTGAATGCGCGAATCGCATTGGTAGGTAATGATGAGCGTTGGTCTTTGGCGCTGGTGGGTAAGAATCTGACCGACAAGAAAACAACGGTTTGGAATAATGATGTTCCATTAACCGATAGCAATAGCTACTTTGGAGTGCCTGAGCGACCTCGTTCTATCGCTATACAGGCACGCTATCGCTTTGATTAAATTTATCAACTAGCGGCAAAAAAGGCTCTCTTTTAATGCCGGCGATAATGCCGATTTTTTTATTGCTGGACATTTATTGTTCGCCACTTAGAGGGGGTTAAGCCCAATCTTTTTGTGAAGAATCGAGAGAATGAGCTTAAGTTGTTGTAGCAAAGCATGTCGGCAATATGAGTAAGTGGAAGATTGGAGTAACGTAAGTGATGCTTGGCAATTTCAAGTCGAACATCATCCAGTACATCCTTATAAAGCAGGTTATGACTTTCCAGCTGACGCTGGAATGATCTGCGATTTTTATTCAGGTAGTTAGCAACTCGGTCGATTGAAGGATCTCCAATCGCTAAAGCTCTGCGGATAACTTCTTTGATTTTTAATTCGAAATTCTGTTCTAGTTCATCAAGTAATGTGTCTAATTGATTTTTCAATAGCTGGTTTAATGCAGGATCAGACTGCGGCGGAAGTTGATGAAGATCCTGGGTTTTGAACTTCCAGCCATTGAACTCGGCATTAAAGGTTATAGGGCATGAAACTCGGCTTTTGGCATAAGATGCTACTTTTTCCCTATCAAAAATACTATAAGCGCAAACCGGTGTTAGAGAGTTGTCACTGATTAAATCTATAATATTACTTCCTACGCCCATCGCATTTTGATAAGCCTGGCCTAGAGATTCATCTCCTTGGTAGTGGATTGTGTGCTTCCAATAGGTGAACTCCCCCTCAGTAGACAAACTTAATGTAGCGCTTTGACTTTGAAAATGTAGGAAACGGCCAAAAGTACGTAGCGCCTCTAGCATTGACGGGGAGGTTTCAATAATTAGGCACAAAATTCCAAACTGAGAACCATCCTTTTTTTGCGCAAGGCGCAGCCCGAAAGTATCGCAGTTGAGGTTTTCCGCCGCGATGTTGAGTAGCTTTAGATAGGTTTCATAGGGAATGAATTGTTCCGGATCTTCAATCCTACTCTTATCAATACCCGCCGCCAAATAGAGCGAATCTCGATCTCCACCTAGTTCACTCACGACCTCATCATAGCCCCTTAGCGCCGCGGACTTTATTACATAGTTATCCATTTTTTTGCGTCCACACTTCGTATAGCTAATTGTTTTTTACTTGTCACCGATTGTCAAGTTGGCCTTAGTGAAATTCGCTATTGTAAATGAAGTGATAAGGTCATTAGCGCTGATTCGCTATTGAGCTTGGTAAGAAATAACTTTTAAGGTGGTGGATATGAATAAGATAGCGGCGGTTTTGGGGCTCGCAGTATTGAGTGCCGGGGCACTAATTACTCTAGGCCCTGGAGATTTTTTGGAGTCGGATAATGGTGTGGCTGAAAAACTAAAACTGGTGTCCTCTGTTATTGTGGAGGGGCGAGACAGCTTGGATATTGGCCCTCCCAAATCCATGCGTGCGAGTACAGATCCAGAACGCGATAAAACCGCTAAAGAAGAACTGGGGTATGCGTTGGGTATGCAGGCATATTTGTACGGTATTCCCTCTCTGAGATTGGAGGAGTTTCGCTTTGGTATGCACCGTGTAGGATCGATAGCAAGTATGTTGGGCACAAGCCATCTAATGAAAGGTATCGGCGACGGGGTTCAGTTTAATGAGCTTCTGCATGTCCGTGTTCTGTCAACACCAGAGTTAAAAGTTGGTTTGACTCCAAATGTCGATACTACCTATAGCTCAATGTTTTACGATTTAAGAACTCGGCCACTTGTTCTTTCGGTGCCAGAGATTAAGGATCGCTATTACTCGGTCCAAATCGTCGATGCGTACTTGTCTAACGCAGCCTATATCGGTACTCGTGCGACGAACTCAGAAGCAGGAAAATACTTGTTGGTCGGACCCGATTGGCAAGAGGGTATTCCAGAGGGTTTGATACCTATTCGCTTGCCAACCAACGAAGGTTTTTTGGCAATTCGTATCTTGGTCGACGGCCAGGCGGACCTTGCTAAAGTAGTCGAGATTCAGGATCAATTCGATATCCGCCCGCTAGCTGCCTCTGAAAGACACAGCGAAGTCATTCTACCTGTTGATGTTCCCAAACCGAATGAGGATGGAGAACTGTCGCAATATCGACGTATTGTTGAGCTGGCACAGCGCAACCCACCGCGAGATCCGAGAACACTCTCCATGTGGCAGAGCTTTGAATACATTGGCCTGTCGTTGGATCGTCCATTTGATTCAAATTCTATCGATCCGGCGATAAAGAAAGGCATGCAGCGAGCACTTAAGTCAACGACTGATGTCATCGCCTGGAAAGTAAAGTATCGCGGCTACAAGTCGAAATCGAAGTGGAATGTGGATCTGCGTGGGGGGAGCTACCAACAGGATTACCTAGCAAGAGCCGAAGGGGCGATTCAAGGGTTGATCGTGCACGATTCAGATGAGGGTATGTATTTCCATACGTATCATGATGGCAAAGGTGAATTACTGAATGGTGGAGATGACTATAAGCTACATTTTACTGCGGACTACCTTCCTCCCGTGAAAGCGTTCTGGTCATTGACGGCATATACGGATGATTACAATTTGGTCGAGAATGATTCTGGTCGTTATAGTGTTGGGGATAGAAGCCGTGGTTTGAAGTATAACCCAGACGGATCATTGACCATTCATGTTCAGTCCACGCCTCCCGCAGAAGGGGCTAGTAATTGGCTGCCTACGCCAGAAGGTGATCTATTCAGGATTAATTTCCGTATGTATATGCCTGAGCCTGTTATGAAAGAGAAAGATAAGCTTGAGGCCTATCTTCCCCCGTTGGTAAAACAGGCCTAAAGGAGGTTTTTTGTGTCAACTTTCATGACGAAATACGGATGCCGAGACTTTTTTGGTGGCCTGAATCGATGAATAGCTGAGCAGTCGCTATCGAAGAGTGACCATTCAGAATGTGAATGCCCTTTGGTCATTGGCCCTATTCGATACTGAAGGGTTTATGAAACATAATGAACTCAGTCGATACAGTATCGGAGATCGCTCCGGTACTAAGCGCAATGAGGATGGGTCCCTTGATTTGTATATCCAACACGATCGTCCTGTATCCGGTGTGAAAAATTGGCTGCCGGCGCCTCGAGAAGAATTTAATGTGTTCTTGCGCTTGTACTATCCGAAGGACAGCTTCGCTAATCGTGAGTGGATTCTTCCGGCACTTGAAAAAGTAGAAGTCCTTTAAGGAGTATATGTTCAGCGGGGCAGGTCACGCTCCCTGCTGTTTTTTCAATGACTCCCTCCAGGCTGTTAAGGGGGACGTTGCAGCGAGCGGGTAATTTGTCTTGGCTTATAAGTGGGTATGGCCGCTGTTCTCGGTGATCAATAGATCGTCTCAGGAACCGGTCGGAACGCGGTCACAGACTCTACCTAACTATACGAGAACTCAGCGCCGGATCAGTTGCAGGCTTTCGCCTATTTGATAAATGAGAGGCTCTGTAGTTTTCACCTCCTCTTCGGTGTGCTCTAGATCTATTGCCAAAAAATACTACTTGATTCTGCTGCTTTAAACTAAGTTCATCTATGCTTATTTAAAAAGGCTGTGGGAAACAAGCAATTGAATAGTTTTATGGCGCGATCAGGTGTCGCCTTGCTCGGCATTACCTGCGTTTTTGCCTGGTTGCAGGGCTACTCGATAGAGCGTCAAGATCTGAGTCGGTGGCTACACGAGTGGCAGCATGATGGCGCTTCGGTTGTAATCGATTTAACGGAAGTCGTAGAAGGCTGGCAAAGGAAGCAGACTAATAGCGAAGGAACTGATTCCAACAGTGTTGATCGAGAGGTTCCGGTTAATAGTGTTGAGCGTTTGTTAGCCGCTATTGAGGCCGCTTCTCCCGGTGATCGTATCAGTGTCGCACCGGGTGACTATCTATTTTCGGGCCGCTCCATTCGTGTTTCGCGTTCAGGCACGATTGATCGACCAATTGTTGTGGTCGCAGAAATTCCTTGGCAAACGAGATTTAACTTCAATTTGATGGAAGGGTTTTGGGTGACCGGTTCAGACTGGCGTTTCGATGGTTTGAATATAGAAGGCGTATGCCGCCGTGATGAGCGATGTGAACACGCATTTCATATTGTCGGCAAGGCCTACCGCACGAGAATCAGCAACAGTCGGATAGTGAATTTCAATGCACCCATTAAGATCAATGGCGATAGTGGGCACTTTCCCGACGGCGGCCTTATTGAAAACACTTATATCGGTAATACCCGCGCTCGCGATACCACCAAGCCCGTGGTGGGCATTGACGCCGTAGCCGTTAATCATTGGTTGGTACGCAATAACCTAATCGCCAACTTCAAAAAAGCTAAGGGTAACCACACTAGCAGCGGTGGGTTTTTTAAGGGGGCGGGAGGTTACAATCGATTTGAAAGAAACTTAGTCGTATGCTCTGAGCGGGTGGCGATGGAGTATATTCAGATCGGTTTGTCTTTGGGTAACGGCGGTACCTCTTCATCGGCATGTCGTGATGGGCGCTGTCAATTCGAACAGAGAGACAGCGACATTACCGGTAATCTGATTGCTAACTGTTCCGACGTCGGTATCTATCTCAATAGAGCGAGTGGCTCAACCTTAACCAACAACACGCTGTATTCAACCTTAGGGATTGACGTAAGGTTCGAAGCATCGAACGCGATTATTGCGAATAACTTACTGAGTGGCAGGATCAAAGCGCGCGATGGCGGTGAGGTTGTTTTATCGAATCACAATTGGACTCTGCCAGTGGATCATCTCTGGCGTGAGAGCTTCTCGGACATTTTTCGAGCTCCGGAACGATTGAATTTTTCTCTCCTTGATAATCGTGTTGAACGATTTGATAGCTTCAAAAACAACCAGTTAGCAAAAGATATTTGTGGTGTGCCAAGCAGCCTTGAAAAGGGTTTTATCGGGGCATTCAATCCAGTGGGCTCAGGTGATTGCTTAGCGGTTACTCAGTGAACCGATACTTCAATAAGGTGAGGATGAGGCTTTGCTGAAACATCCAAAAGTTAAGCTCTGATGCTATCAAGGCTAACTTAATAGCATCAGACCCGATACACGATTTAGTGTTGCTGTGTTTGGTGCATTGGACGTTACTGCCTTCCGAGCTATTGGCTCGTAAATCTATCCGGATGGCATAGAGATCACTTTTGCTGGTTTCCCCTTAGCCGTGGTGTTGGGCTTGTATCGTGTTACCCATAAAACCATCGTTTCAGCAGTGACGCCGTATGTGATGCCTGTTTATGTCGCTAGGCTTAGGCAGTCTTGCAAGGTTGGACTGTCTGGTTTCTGGTCAATTCGGTTGCCATAAGTATCAATCATTAACGACTAATGATTTTTCTTGTGGTTTATGGTTACATATTGGTTGGGTTGTTTGGCGTATAAATCAACATGTCAATCCAAGAACTATAAAATAAGAACCATGGTAGAAATCCATATGTTACAGCGCTCTCTATGCCCTATGTTCTGTTGTCTGTTATTAGGGGTTACAGATACTGGCCTTGCGGCGACAGACTATTACAGCGAAGCGGACTTATTGGCCGATATTCCTTTGGTGAGTGCCGGTTCGCGTATGAGTCAGACTCTGCATGAGACGCCTTCATCTGTTACCGTTATTGATCGAGAGATGATCGCTGCACTATCTCCAAACAATCTGGTCGACTTATTTCGGCTGGTTCCCGGTTTTGTCAGCTTTTATATCAATGGTTCACTCCCCGGGCTGTCTGGTCACGACGCGACCGATGACGACCCCCGTCGTCTAGAGGTACGAGTGAATGGCCGTAGCGTTTATGTGCCTGCTTATCCCACGATTTCTTGGGAGTCTTTAGGTATCACCCCCGATGATATTGAGCGTATCGAAGTCGTGCGCGGATCAAACGTTCCCATCTATGGCTCTAATGCGATTCTTGGCGCTGTGGATATCACCACCAAAAGCCCACTGCAAGAAGGCGGAACTCAGTTGCGAGTTACCGCAGGCAGCCAGAACACTCGTAACCTCAACTTGCGTTCCAATTTTAAGCTTCAAAATGGCTACGCACAGTTGCGAGTTTCAAAGAGGGAGAATGAAGGCTTTGATCGCCTTGAAGACCAAACCGATGTTGGACACTTAGTGTTCAATGCGGCCTTTACGCCTTCCTTGGCAGACACTGTTGATATCGAAGTGGGCTTTAGCAAAGGCAGTTTTGGGATTGGTGACGGCGATCACGTCGAGCTTTTTGCTGACGACGAGGTCACCAGCTATTGGCTGACTACCGGATGGGCTAGAGTCGAAGAGAAACAGCAGTGGAAAGCGCACCTTTCATACTACGTCAATGATGCCGAGCACAGTAGCAAACAGCTGTTGTCTGAGCAGGAAGAGTGGAGTCCCGCCGAAATTGGTATGTATTTGGCGGGTGCAGCGGATCCTATGTTGGATTTCGGCTGGGGCGAACGAAAATCAGAGTTGTGGGAAGCCGAGGTCGAGCATCAGTACACTTTTAGCCGCAATCTTCGCAGTTTGGCTGGAGTCGGGTATAAGCTCCAGCAAGTGCGGGCGCCTCTGCAGCTCGAGGGTGATGGCCAAGTAGACAATCATATCATCTACGCATTCTCAAATATTGAATGGAGGCCAGCTCCCAGATGGCTGACCAACGTTGGTCTCATGATTGAGGATCAGAGTATCGATGAGGTGAATCTTTCGCCTCGTGCGTCCATTCATTTTCAGGTGACCCCTCAGCACAACCTGCGTATCAGCGGTTCGCGCACCTATCGCACGCCTTCGTTATTTGAGGCACGTCGGCACACTAACTTCCAAGCCTATGATAGCTTTTATAATGATCACTTTTTCTCGGATGATGACTTAGAAGCTGAGCGTTTAGAAACCGTAGAGTTGGGATACTACGGTAGCTTCTTTGGTGGCAAGTTACTGGTCGATTGGCGTCTCTTCCATGAAGACATGGAAGGTGGTGTAGACCATATTAAATGGCGAGCCGAGCATCAAGGCTTCCGCCCCGCAGAAGATTACGATGGCAAGGCCTACTTTTTCTCCAATGCTAAAGATTGGGTGGCCACGGGTTACGACATACAGATTAAGTGGCAACTTGGTGAAACGACCAACATTGCCTTGCAGCACGCCAATACACGTTTGGATTTGACTCGGGTAAAAGCTTGGAACACACCACCGGAAGAAAGAGAAGATAAGGTTCCCGAGCATATCAGCAGTCTCTTACTGACTCACCATTTTGACAATGGTTGGGGAGTGGCGCTGATGAGCTACCAACAATCGTTTGTCGATTGGCGCGCGGGTAAAGACGAGGGCGTTGATGCTTTTAAGCGCCACGATATTACCCTCAGCAAGCAGTTGGACTACAATGGCTATAACCTTGAATTTAGTTTGAAAATCGACAACGTTACGGATGAGCGCTACGTCGAGTACCAAGAAGGGAATTATTTTGGTCGTTATACTTACTTTAATTTTGCGCTGGGTTGGTAGTTGATACGCCAGAGGGCTATTAGTCGCTGCCCAAAATATCTTCGCCACCTATTGTTTCTACTCGCCCTTACGTTGAGCCATTTGGGTTGGGCAAGTTCAAACATCGTAGTGGTAACGTCATCTCGAGCACCTGTCTACCAGCAGGCGGTAGACCAGTTGCTCCAGCAGATAGAGCGCCGCAACGCAGAATTGGATCTGAGTTGGACGCAAGTAACGCTCGACGAGCTAAAGGCCTCTCCCTCCATCGCCCCTCTAAACTCTGATTTGTTCATAACCATCGGCTCAGCCGCGGCCGAATATATGTTCGAGCAACCTTCGAATAGTGCTTTGCTTTGCAGTTTTATTACACACAGCGCCTACGATGCAATTACAGCACGCAATCCCACCCGAGAGAACGCCCACGCTATTTTTATGGATCAGCCGATGGAGCGGTTTCTCGCGCTTGCAATGTTACTTAGGCAGAAACAGCCAGGTTACAAAATCGGTGTTCTGCAGGGGCAATCTCTCTCATCTATGAGTCAATTTGAGTTGGCCGATGTGGAGGTTAATAGCGCGATATTGTTGGCTGACAAAAACCCTGCGGCAACCATCGAGCCGTTGGTGAGGTCTAACGATGTCTTCATTGTTACGCCGAGTAGCGCTTACATTAATCGCCTTGTGGCGCGCTTGACTCTGCAATTAAGTATGAAATACAAAAAGCCGGTGATAGGTTTTTCACAAAAGTACGCTGAAGCGGGTGCCCTGTTGTCGTTATATGCGAGTCCTGAAGATATTGGCAAAAGTACGGCGCAGACCGTTATCGATTGGCTAGAGTCAGGGCAGAGAGAGCTCTCTTCTGCAGG
>Ga0209395_1007976_pt1 | contig 10953 bp, 8 predicted proteins | sample GOMGulsemesocosm_3_FD_184635 | JGI IMG/M metagenome (GOLD analysis project Ga0209395, IMG submission 184635) | Methane-oxidizing microbial communities from mesocosms in the Gulf of Mexico - GOM9D Gulf of Mexico (SPAdes) (version 2) | ecosystem: Environmental > Aquatic > Marine > Cold seeps... | reverse complement strand
TCTAGAATGGCAGCACTTTTGGCTGCATTTGACATAGCGACAAGGTGTGCTTCATCGTCAATCCATTGCTGTAATAATTTGGCTAAATCCACGGCATTTAATTGGCTTTGCGGTATCAATACCGCGCCACCAACTTGTACCAATGATTGCGCATTTTTAGTTTGATGATCATCCACTGCATGTGGTAATGGAATAAAAATAGCGGGTAACCCTGCAACAGCCACCTCTGACACCGTCAACGCGCCTGCACGGCACACTACCACGTCAGCTTGATGATAAGCTTGTGCCATGTCATCAATAAAATCGGTCACGTTAATGTCAGCTGTAACACCTGCTGACTGATAAGCAACCTTCACCGCAGTACTATTATTTTTACCCACTTGGTGGCGAATACTAATTTTATCTTGTGGTAATAGTGCCAGTGCAGCCGGTAACGTTTCATTTAATATTTTTGCACCTAAACTACCACCAACAACCAATACCGTCAGCTTATCTTTGCTCTCGTGTGTTTGTGCATGTAAAGCGAGCACATCTTCACGTACTGGATTACCAACCAACAAGCCCTGAGAAAACGCACCTGGAAATGCCATTAATACACGTTTAGCAATTTTAGCTAACAAACGGTTAGTGAGACCAGCCGCCGCATTTTGCTCATGCAATACCACTGGAATACCTTGTAGCCAAGCCGCTACACCACCCGGTCCACTCGCAAAGCCCCCCATACCCAATACAACATCAGGTTTGAAGTCTTGCATCACTTTACGTGCCTGTAACACGGATTTTAAAATGCGAAAGGGTGCAAAACATAAACGCTTAATGCCATTCCCACGCACGCCTGATATATCAATAAATGAAATATCAAAGCCATGTTGAGGGACTAGATCAGCTTCCATCCGATCAGCAGTGCCAATCCAGTGAATAACCCAACCTTGTTGCTGTAAATGCTTTGCTACCGCAATACCAGGAAATACATGACCGCCTGTACCACCAGCCATCACTAATAAACGTTTTGTCATCATATTATCTTCAACTGTTATGAGATTTAGTCAGTGAACACGTTAATTTATTCATTCATGTTATCACTAACTTGGAGTTTCATTATTTGACATCGACACTTTTTGTGCGCGATATTCATAATCTATCCGCAATAATACGGCTACAGCACAACTCATAATTAATAAGCTCGACCCACCATAGCTCACGAGGGGTAATGTTAAACCTTTAGTTGGTAATAATCCGGATGCTGCACCAACATTAACCAAGGTTTGAAAACAAAACCAAACACCAATGCTGATTGCTAGAAATCCAGCAAAAGACGCATCTATCTCTAAACTACGACGACCAATTTGCAGTGCTTTAAACACCAATAACATTTGTAGCATCAACACGACAAAAACGCCGATAAAACCTAATTCCTCAGCTAGAATTGCAAATACAAAATCGGTATGAGCTTCTGGTAAATACTCTAATTTCTGAATCGAATTACCAAGCCCTTCGCCGCTAAAACTACCTCGGCCAAATGCCATTAAAGATTGGGTAAGTTGATAGCCACTACCAAATGGATCATCCCAAGGGTCTAGGAAAGAGGTTATCCGTCGCATTCGATACGGCGATAATATCACCGCTAATATACCCAGTAAAATAGCCACAACACATAATGCCATGAAGTGAACTAACTTTGCACCACCGATAAATAACAGTGCCACACTGGTGGTTAAAATAACCATAACAGAACCAAAATCAGGTTGAAAAAGGAGCAATGCAGAAATAACAGCAATGACTAATAAGCCATTCACAAAACCTTTATAACTTTCTTGTAATAAACTCTTTTGACGAACCAAATAACCAGAGAAATAGGTAAATAAAGCAAATTTAGCAAACTCAGCGGGCTGCATATTCAAAGGGCCGAGCGAGATCCAACGGGTACTACCATTTACTGTGCGACCAATAACTAACACCACGATCAATAAACCAATCGCGACAAATAAAAACCGTACGCTATTACGCTCAAAAAAAGCAATCGGGACATTCAACACACAGACTGCAGCACACAAGGAGATCGTCAGAAAGATTAAATGCTTTTTCACAAACATGAAGGGATCATTACCCAGCGCAATACCTTCCGGCAAGGAGGCCGATGCCACCATCACTAAACCAACCATCATTAAGATAATCGCTAATAATAATAACTGGCGATCATAAACCGCCGTTTGCTGCTCTTCAGCGCCTAATAAATAGGCTTTCGTCCGTGTCAGAAATTCCATTATAATGCCTTCACTAACGCTCTAAAATGGTCGCCACGAGCCATAAAATTAGCGTACATATCAATACTTGCACACGCAGGTGATAATAATACCCAGTCACCCGGCTGCACAAGATCACTGATTTCAGCAATCGCAACAGTCAAATCAGGAACCTGTTTAGTGTTATCCGTTAACGCCGCAAAACGTTCACCGTCTTTACCAAAACAATAAGTCAACGCAATGTCATCACGTAACGCAGGCACTAAAGGACTAAAATCAGCGCCTTTACCATCACCACCAGCAATCAGGTATAAACGCCCTTTAACACTACTTTTAAGTCCATCGAGCGCGGCAAGCGTAGCGCCGACATTCGTAGCCTTAGTATCATTAATCCACATCACACCATTAAATTCACGAATAAACTCACAGCGATGTGCCAACCCGGTAAACTGCATCAAGCCCGGTAACGTTTTAGTTCTGTCCACACCAGCGGCATCAAGTAATGCAATAGCAGATAATGCGTTCATTAAATTATGCACACCGGTGATCTGTAAATCATCGGCGCTGATAATGCCCAGCCCTTGATAAGCAAGCCAAGTACTGCCTTGTTGTTGGATCAAGCCATAGTCAGCATCATCGTCACCAAAGCTGCACTTAACCGCATTGAGCGTATTATCTTGTTCAGGACAAGCCGTTAATACATCATCACGATTTGTCACGACGGTTTGCGCATGTTGATAAATTGATAGTTTGGCCTGACGATACGCTTCAAAATCAGGATACCGATCAAGGTGGTCGTCGGTGACATTAAGAACCGTCGCAGCGACAGCCTTGAGACTGTGGGTCGTTTCTAATTGAAAACTGGAAAGTTCTAACACATATAACTGATAAGGTTCGGCAACATCCAGCAGGTCTAATGCGGGAATACCGATATTGCCGCCAATTGCGGTTTTCACGCCTGCCGCATTCGCCATTTCACCAACAAGTGTCGTTACAGTTGATTTACCATTTGACCCTGTGATGGCAATAATTGGTGCTTTTGCGGCTCTCACAAACAATTCAATATCGCCAATCACTTCCACACCATGTTGCTGTGCGGCCGCAATCTCAGGCGTTGCAATGGCAATACCAGGACTAACAATTAATTGTTTCGCTTGTAATAAGACATCAGGATGTAACCCGCCTTTATACAAGGTTACCTGAGCAGGTAGTTCATCTTGCCCCGGAGGTGCATCACGGCTATCAACCACAACAGGAACAATGCCTTGTTTTAGGAAGTAGCGAACACAAGACAGACCGGTTTGGCCTAAACCAACAATAACAATAGACGATGCCATATTTTGCTCAGATAATGGGGTCATTAGCGTACCTTCAACGTGGCCAAGCCAATAAGCACTAAAATAATAGTGATGATCCAAAAACGCACAATCACACGCGGCTCAGGCCAACCTTTTAATTCATAATGATGATGAATTGGTGCCATTCTAAAGATACGTTGACCACGTAATTTATAAGAGCCAACTTGTAAAATCACCGATACTGTTTCCATCACAAAAACACCACCCATGATCACTAACATGAATTCTTGACGAACTAATACTGCCAGCGTACCGAGGCCCGCACCCAAGGCTAATGAACCAACATCGCCCATGAATACTTGTGCAGGATAAGTATTAAACCATAAGAAACCGAGTCCAGCGCCCACAATCGCTGCACAGACAATGACTAATTCACTGGCTTGTGGGATATAAGGAATAAATAGATATTCAGCAAATTTAACGTTACCGGTTAAGTAAGCCACTAACATGAATGCACCAGCCACTAACACCGTAGGCAAGATAGCTAAACCATCTAAACCATCGGTTAAGTTAACCGCATTACTACTGCCCACGATCACAAAGTAAGTTAATACGATGAACAACAACCCAAGCTCTGGCATGTATTCTTTAAAGAAAGGCACCACTAAGGTTGTTTCTGCCGCAGAGCCTGCTGTTACATAGAGATATACAGCGATACCGATTGCAACCGCTGACTGCCAGAAATACTTCCAACGCGCAATCAGGCCATCGGTGTCTTTACGGATCACTTTGCGATAATCATCCACAAAACCTATCGCACCAAAGGCGACAAACACAAACATCATGATCCATACATAGGCATTATCTAATCTTGCCCATAGTAGCGTTGATACTAAAATTGCAATCAGGATCATCACACCACCCATCGTTGGTGTGCCACGTTTACTGAAATGCGATTCAGGACCATCATCACGTACCACTTGACCAATCTGCATATCTTGCAAATAACGGATAAGTTTAGGACCCATCCATAATGTCAGTAATAACGAGGTAATTATCGTGATAATTGCACGAAATGTGAGATATGAAAAAACTCTGAATAGCGAGAAATGCTCACTTAAAGATTCGAACAACCAAACTAACATTTTATTTCCTTTACTGTATTTTTAACTAACATTGTATTTTCGATTAACATAGCAGTTTTCTCAGATAGCTTAGTGGTTAACAAACTAATCGCTTGCTCCATTTTAGCACTACGAGAGCCTTTAAATAATAAAGTAAACATCTGCTCTTTAGGAGCCGTTGTGATTAATTCAACTAACGCATCAACTAGGGCTGGCTGAGCTAAAAAAGCGCGACCAATAACACCTGCAGTTAATGCAGCTTCACGACTAACAGCACCACAAGTATAAACATGATCAACCTGTTGTTGCTGAGCATAATGCCCAACTTGTTGATGCATATCTGCGGTACTAACGCCCAGTTCCCCCATATCGCCCATCACCAGTACATTTGTTGATGGAAAATGAGTTAATACGTCAATTGCCGCCTTTACTGAAGCAATATTGGCATTATAACTATCATCAATAATCCGAATACGTGACGTTAGTTGTGATATTTTCAATCTACCCTGAACGTTAACCATCGATTCAAGGCCTAACTTGATGGTCTTAATATCAATGTCAAAGCAACTTGCCATTGCTGCGGCAGCTAATGCATTAGCAACATTATGACGTCCTGCAACGCCTAAGTTAATCGTGCAATCGCCATCTGGCGTGCATAATCTAAACGTCGGGTTACCCAAGCCATCAAATTCAATATTAGCTGCAAAATAATCGGCGCGGTCATCAACAACAGAAAAGTTAACATGTCGCTGTGCATCAACTTTACGTAACCAGTATTGATAAAACTTATCATCACGGTTGAGTACCGCTAACCCTTGTTGTTTAACCCCTGCTAATATTTCACTTTTAGCCAATGCAACGCCCTGTAGATCACCAAAGCCTTCTAAATGTGCCGCATCAACATTATTAATTAACACCACATCTGGCAATACCAATCCCGTGGTATAAGCAATTTCTTTTTTGTGATTAGCACCAAGCTCCATCACCGCAAATTGATCTTCGTGTTGTAAACGTAACAAAGTCAACGGGACGCCGATGTCATTATTAAAGTTACCCGCGGTTGCCAGTGTCGGTGCAACCGACTTTAAAATAGCAGCTAACATTTCTTTGGTCGTGGTTTTGCCATTACTGCCGGTTAACGCAGCTACTTTAGGATTAACCTGTTCACGTACCATCTTACCTAATAAACCTAAAGCAATACGGCTATCTTTAACCACTATCTGAGGAATATCTACCGCTTGTTTCTTCGTGACGATAGCAGCAATGGCACCTTGCTCTGCCGCCTTGGCAACAAAACCATTGGCATCAAAATTATCACCACTTAACGCGACGAACAGATCACCAGCTTTAATCGTACGTGTATCTGTTGAAACCTGAGTAATGACAACATCATCACCTTGGTATTTGGCATTGAGTTGTGCCGCAATTGCACTTAACGCTAAACTAATCATTATTTGTTATCCAGCATTTCTATAATCGTCTCTCGATCACTATAATGGTGTTTATCTACACCGATAATTTGATAATCTTCATGCCCTTTACCTGCCACTAAAATAATATCGTCAGCACTACTTTGTTCTATCGCCCAATGGATAGCACCACGACGATCGTGAATAATGTGCGCCGCATCAGGGTTAACAAGACCTGTTAGCATATCAGTTACAATCGAAGAGGCAGACTCAGTACGCGGATTATCATCTGTAATGACAGCTATATCTGAAAATTGTTCAGCAACTTGTGCCATTAGTGGTCTTTTACCTGTATCTCGGTCACCACCACAGCCATAAATGCACCAGAGTTTACCTTCACAGTGTACACGTAATGCTTGTAGGGCTTTTTCCAATGCGTCAGGTGTATGAGCATAATCAACCACACACGCAGCTTGCCCTGCTTGTTTGAATAATTCCATACGACCGCATACCGCGGTTAATTTTGGTGCAACCTGTAATAAGTCATCCAAATCATAACCAAGCGCTAATAAACTCGCGCAAGCAGCCACCACATTCGAGGCGTTAAAGTCGCCAATTAAACCACATTGCAGTGTACCTTCACCCCAGCTAGTTTTTAATTCGCAGCTAAAACCACCGGTATCAAAACTCAAATTACGACAACATAAAAAGGCGCCGGGATTGGCTGATAAATCTTGCTGGACTGAAAATTGAATTGCATCAGGCCACTGCATTGACCACGCTTTACCGTAAGCATCATCAACGTTGAGGATTTTATGTTTTACAGCGCCTTGAAATAAGATTTTTTTGGCGTCGGCATAGGTATCCATATCACCGTGATAATCAAGGTGATCACGAGTTAGATTGGTAAATAATGCCACATCAAAATCCAATGCACTAACGCGCCCTTGAATCAAGCCATGTGAGGAGACTTCCATGGCACACAACTCTGCGCCTTGTTGTAGTTGGTTCGCGATTTCAGCTTGTACGTCTAAGCCACTGCCTGTGGTATTTTCTGTTTGCACTAATTGATCGAATAAGCCATTGCCGATCGTCCCCATCACCCCTGCTTTACCGTTTAATAAAGTAACCCAATTGGCAATAATCTGCGTAATGGTACTTTTACCGTTGGTGCCAGTGACACCAACCAGCTTTAATTGCTGCGAGGGGAATTGATAAAAATTATCAGCTAATGCTGACAAGGCTTGATTAAGACCAAAAAAAGAAATCACAGGGATCTTATTCACATACTCAACATGACCATGTTCAGCTCGCTCATCAGCATCTTTAAGTACAGCTGTCGCACCGCTTTGTAATGCTTTACGAATAAATCGGCGCCCATCAAGTGCATGGCCATTTATCGCGACAAAACAATCGCCAGCAGTAACTTTCCGACTATCAATAATCAACGCGTTAACCGCTAATTCCAGATCAATATTCCACGCTTGTAGAGGTAACACTCGACATGACGAATTCATTTCCAAACCCTTAATATTTAAAGCCCTTGGCATTTAATAATCCTTAACACCAAACAATCCCTAACGCCTGAAGCCCTTTAATTCTTAAGAGTCCTTTGCCATTACCGTTAATGATTGTTTTTCATCTGGTGTTACATTTAACATTTGCAGTGTTCTTTCCATCACTTCAGCAAATACTGGTGCCGCGATCACACCACCGTAATAGCGATCACCGCTTGGTGAGTCAATCACCACCACTAATGCAAAACGCGGATTAGACACAGGGGCAACACCGGCAAACAAAGCAACATAATCATCACCATAACCACCGGCAATCGCTTTACGGGATGTACCAGTTTTACCTGCAACGCGATAACCATCAATACGGGCTTTATCACCTGTACCGCCTTTTTCGACCACGCTTTCCATCATCAGTAATAGGTCTTCCGCGTGTTGTTCAGATAACACCCGCTCTGACAATGGCATGGTATCCAATTTTCTGATCGTCAGTGGACGGTATAAACCACCCGATGCAATCGTGGCATAAGCATGAGCAAGTTGTAATGTCGTTGCCTGCATACCATAGCCGAATGATAATGTAGCATTTTCAAACTCAGACCAGCGCGAACGACGTGGCATATAACCGCGACTTTCACCATTTAAGATCAAGCTACTTTCATTACCAAAACCAAATTGATAATAAGTATCCAGCAAACGTTGATGACCCAATTTTAGCGCTATTTTACTCACGCCCATGTTCGATGAATAACGTAGAATATCGCCCAGTGTAATATCACCACGGTTGCGGGTATCTTGTACTAAACGGCCACCTAAACGCATACGTCCAGGATTGGTATCAATGATAGAATCAGCGGCAATAATGCCATTATCTAAACCGCTGGCAATCACTAATGGTTTAATAGTGGAGCCAGGTTCGTAACTATCCGTGATCGCGCGGTTCTTTAATTTATAACTATCATACTTACTGCGATTATTGGGGTTAAACGATGGGCTGTTGACCATCGCTAATATTTCTCCCGTTTTGACATCAATCATCACCAATGAGCCCGACACAGCACCATTGTATTTAACCGCCTTTTTCAAACGCTGATAAGCTAATGATTGAATTCGTTGATCGATACTAAGTTGGATATTATTGGCTTGTTCACTTTGCTGAATAACAGAGATATCTTCAATGACATTACCTAAACGGTCTTTACGGACAATACGTTTACCTTGGGTGCCAGTAAGGAAATCATTATAAGCCTTTTCAACACCTTCAATACCTTTGTCGTCAATGTTAGTCATGCCAACCAATTGCGCGCTTACTTCACCCGTTGGATAAAAACGGCGGGATTCAGGCGCCAAACTTACACCGACTAATTTTAATTCATCTACATACTTAGCAACAGCGGGACTGATTTGGCGTTTGATATACATGAAGCGACCATTGGAGGCCATAATTTTCGTTTGCAAATCGACAAGGTCAAGATCAAGAATTTCAGCAAACGCTTGCCATGCACGTTTTTTATCAAAACTGTTTTTGTTTTTAATGGTACGCGGATCCACATGGATCGCCATCACCGGAACACTAACGGCTAATTCCACCCCATTGCGGTCGGTAATAATACCACGCTGTACTTGTTGTGAGGCCACGCGTAGTGAGCGCATATCCGCTTGTTTACGCAGATGTTCGGGATTAATAACTTGGATATAAGCGGTTCGAGCAACCAGGCATGCAAAAATAATCACCACAGTGGCAGCAACTAAACGATAACGCCAAAGGATAAAATTCTGCTGTTCTTCGTTGGGGATATTTTTACGATTTGTCACTGCTGTGTCACCAATTTCTCTTCTGCTGTAGTTGGTCGATACATGCCGAGTTTGTGTTTTGCGGTGTATTCAATTTTACTGTGTTCTTCTAGCGTACTTTGTTCTAATAATAAATTGCGCCATTCGATATCAGCAAAATCTCGCTGAGTCAGTAATTGCTCTTTATTATTCGTCAATAAGCGGGTTTCATGCGTTAGCATGATCACGGCAAAAGCGGAAATTAAGATAGCAAACAACAAACTAACGACGCGCTTATGCTGGCCGATGTCAGTCATGATGACCTTACCTAAATCCCACTTAATGCCGAACATATTACAATTTTTCCGCAACGCGTAATACAGAGCTACGTGCGCGAGGGTTTAGCTCTAATTCAGCTTCCGAAGGTTTTAGCATTTTACCAACGGCCTTCATGGTACGCGTTTTATCAATTTCTTCTTGCATGATAGGCAAGCCATATGGCACTTCTTTACCACGTGCTTGTTTACGAATAAACTGTTTAACAATACGATCTTCTAACGAATGGAAACTGATCACAGATAAACGGCCACTACCAGGCTTAAGGCATTTTAATGCGCCAGCGAGTGCACGTTCTATCTCTTCAAGCTCACTATTAATATAAATACGGATCGCTTGGAATGAACGCGTTGCTGGATGCTTGGTTTCTTTTTTTGATTTAGGCACAACACGGCAGATTAAACTTGCTAACTGTGATGTTGTTTCAAATGGCGTGCCGTCACGGTCAAATACCACGGCGCGCGCAATCTTACGAGCAAACTTTTCTTCACCGAATACTTTTAATACCCAAACGATATCATCGTAATCTGCTGTTGCTAGCCATTTAGCAGCAGTGAGGCCTGATGTTGGATCCATGCGCATATCTAACGGACCATCACGTAAGAAACTAAAACCACGCGATGCATCGTCTAACTGTGGTGAAGAAACACCTAAGTCCAGTAATACACCGTCAATTTGTTCTGTTAAGCCTTTGCTTTCCATGTAATCAGCAATACCAGAAAATGGTCCGTGAACAATGTCAAAACGTGGGTCTTCTAATTTTAATGCTTCGCCTACCGCAATTGCTTCAGGGTCACGATCGATTGCGATCAAGCGACCATTTTCACCCAGCTGAGACAAAATAAAGCGAGAGTGGCCACCGCGACCAAAAGTTCCGTCAATATAAATACCATCCGGTTTTAGGTCTAGCCCAGCTACGGTTTCGTTAAGTAAAACGGATACGTGTGCAAATTCTTGTGTCATGTCGATGAAAGCTCTTAAAAATACTTTAGATTATAGCAGGTGCTAAAATGGTTATTGTAACGTAAAAGGTCTAGTTTAGGGAGGGGTTAAACGTATTGCAAGTGATGTAGATATTCAGGGGAAAAATAAACAAGAACTTATCTATAATAAAGAAGTTATAGATAAGGTCTTGGAGTTGGTCGATAAGCCGGGTTTTGTCGTGGACAATCATTCCTCTAGGTCTGCAATCGCTCACAGACTCAAGCAACCTACCCGCTTTCAGCGTGGGCCACGCCTATAGAAAGCCTATTTGG
>Ga0209395_1007973_pt1 | contig 10954 bp, 8 predicted proteins | sample GOMGulsemesocosm_3_FD_184635 | JGI IMG/M metagenome (GOLD analysis project Ga0209395, IMG submission 184635) | Methane-oxidizing microbial communities from mesocosms in the Gulf of Mexico - GOM9D Gulf of Mexico (SPAdes) (version 2) | ecosystem: Environmental > Aquatic > Marine > Cold seeps... | reverse complement strand
CCAGCTTCAATTGAAACAACTGTGTCTGGGCCAACGGTTTATCAAATTGTTTGCGGTCCAGACCATACTGACGCGCACCATGCCAACAGGCTTCAGCCGCGCCCATAACGCCCCAGGCAATCCCATATCGGGCCCGATTCAGGCAGCCAAAAGGCCCTTTCAGACCTTCAACATTAGGCAAAAGCGCATCTTCACCAACCTCAACATTGTCCAAGACAATCTCGCCGGTGATCGAGGCACGCAATGACTGTTTGCCCAAGATTTTAGGCGCAGACAGCCCTTTGGTTCCCTTATCCAGCACAAAGCCGCGAATCTTGCCGCCATGGTCATCGGACTTCGCCCAGACAACAAACACATCCGCGATCGGACTGTTCGATATCCACATTTTTGAACCATTCAATACGTAGCCACCGTCGGTTTTAGTGGCACGGGTTTTCATGCTTCCGGGGTCACTACCCGCATCCGGTTCCGTCAGGCCAAAACAGCCGATGTATTCACCGCTGGCCAGCTTCGGCAGATATTTCTGACGCTGTTCTTCAGAGCCATAAGCATAAATCGGATACATCACGAGGCTGGATTGCACCGACATCATAGAACGATAACCGCTGTCGACCCGCTCAACTTCACGCGCAACAAGGCCATAGGTCACATAACCCGCGCCGATGCCGCCGTATTCCTCTGGAATGGTGGTGCCCAACAGGCCCATTTGACCCATCTCACGGAAGATCTCCGGATCTGTTTCTTCGTTTGCAAATGCGGAAGTCACACGCGGTTGAAGTTTTTCCTGAGCATAGGCATTGGCCGCATCACGGATCATCCGCTCTTCTTCAGTCAGTTGCCTTTCCAGAAGAAATGGGTCTTCCCAGGAAAAGGTTGCAAGTTCCGGGCGGCTTTGTGGGGACAGGTCTTTAGGCATAATAGCTTCCTTATTCAGCCGCAACAGCGGTATAGATGGCGGCCTCAAGCGAGGCTTCGAGGATATCCAGCGCTTCCGTGACTTGTGCCATTGGCGTGGTCAGCGGTGGCAACAAACGCACTGCATTTCCGTAGGTGCCGCATGGCAGGATGATCAGTCCGCGGGCCTCAGCCTCGGCGATGATCGTCTGTGTCAGAACCGCATTCGGCTTTTTGGTTGTCCGATCGGTAAACAGTTCAAATGCGACCATGGCCCCTTGCCCCCGAACATCACCGATAGCTTCCATTCCCGGACGCTGCGCAATTTCATTGAGGCGGTGCTGAATTACATTTCCGATCTCACTGGCACGATCGCAAAGGCTTTCCACATCAATCACATCAAGAACAGCATTTGCAGCGGCTACAGCTAGGGGATTGCCCGCATACGTGCCGCCGATACCACCAGCCGGGGCCGCATCAACGATGTCGACGCGCCCAGTCACAGCAGAAAGCGGAAAGCCACCGGCGAGCCCCTTGGCCATGACGACTAGGTCGGCAGCAACTCCGGAATGTTCGAAAGCAAATAGCTTGCCGGTCCGGGCAATACCAGTCTGCACTTCGTCAGCGATCAGAAGTATTCCGTTGTCGTCGCAGACCTTGCGTAAACCCCTCAGAAATTCGGGGGGCGCAATGTTAAAACCACCCTCGCCCTGCACCGGTTCAACGATTATCGCTGCAACACGTTCGGGATCAATCGAACTGCGCAACAGGTTGTCCAGCGCTGCTAGGCTGTCGGAAACACTGACCCCATAAAGCGCGTTAGGGAACGGTGCGTGCAGTACTTCAGGTGGCATTGCACCAAAGTCTTTTTTGTATGGTGTAACTTTTCCACAAAGCGCCATCCCCATCAGGGTGCGGCCGTGGAACGCACCGGAAAACGCGATAACCCCGGAACGGCCGGTATAAGCACGCGCCATCTTAACAGCGTTTTCGACTGCCTCAGCGCCGGTCGTAACAAGCATGGTCTTTTTGTCAAAGTCGCCCGGAGTTGCAGCATTCAACCGCTCTGCAAGCCGGATATAGCTTTCGTATGGCGCGACGTGAAAACAGGTATGCGTGAATTTCTCCGACTGCTCAGCCACCGCCTGCATTACCACCGGATGGCAGTGGCCGGTGTTGTTCACAGCAATACCGGCGGCAAAGTCGAGGTAACGCTTACCATCCACATCCCAAAGTTCAGCATTCTTGGCGCGTTCTGCGTAAATTCCGCGGGTCGCTACCCCTTGAGCAACAGCCGCAGCGCGGCGTGCCTTAAGATCTTTCGTGACACTCACAGTCGTGGCCTCCGGTTCAGGTGTTCTGATTCTGCAAACCTTATTGCTCGATTTCCTGCGCAATGCTAGGGAAAAGTTGCGCAGCATCCTTTGATTCGAGTATCGTGAGGTGAAAACAGGATGGGATACCAGATAATGGCAGATGAATTTGACGTTGGCCGCCGATTAAAGGCATTACGCAACCAATATAACCTATCTCAAAGACAACTAGCCGATAGCGCAAAAGTACCACACGGGCAGATTTCGATGATCGAAACCAATCGCAGCAGCCCTTCAGTGGCTTCTTTGCGCAAGATATTGGGCGGATTTGGTATTAGTATGTCAGAATTTTTTGAGCCAGACGCCGTCGCCACCGCGCAGGTCTTCTTTACTCCTGACGATCTACGTGACCTCACTTCTCTGCTGTATCAGGACAACCAGTCTGCACTTCAGAAGATCACGATCCGTCAAGTCGGAGACGCAAAACAACACGGGCTTCAAATCCTGCAGGAGCGCTATGAAGCCGGTGCCGACACCGGTGAAACCATGATCGAGCACGAAGCCAACGAAGGCGGTATCGTCATCTCAGGTGAAATCGAAATAACAGTCGGCGACAACACTCGCATCCTAAAGACGGGAGACTCGTATCTGTTTAACAGCCGCGAACCGCACCGTTTTCGCAATATATCTGACCGACCGGCCGAAGTGATATCGGCCTGCACCCCACCCTATCTGTAAGGACTGAAATAATATGAAACCTCTTGAAGGCCTGAAAGTTGTCGAGCTTGCCCGTATTCTTGCAGGACCGTGGATTGGCCAGTCTCTGGCTGACCTTGGCGCTGAAGTCATCAAAATTGAAGCACCCCAAGGGGATGATACCCGCAAATGGGGGCCGCCCTTTATTGAACGTGACGGCGATAAAACTGCCGCTTATTTCTATGCGGCCAACCGCGGCAAGACTTCGATTGTTGCTGATTTTCGTACAGATGAAGGTCAGAAAACTGTCCGCGACTTGATTGCAGGGGCCGATATTCTGATCGAGAACTTCAAAGTCGGCGGACTTACCAAATACGGCCTAGATTACGACAGTGTTTCGAAGCGGAACCCCCGCCTGATCTATTGTTCAATCACTGGATTTGGTCAGGATGGACCCTATGCCAGCCGCGCAGGATATGACTTCCTGATCCAGGGAATGTCCGGCCTGATGTCTATCACTGGCGAGCCGGACGGTCAGCCCCAGAAAGTGGGCGTTGCGGTAACTGATGTTGCTACCGGGCTTTACGGCACCATCGGGATTCTAGCCGCCGTTGAACAGCGCCACCGTACCGGCAAAGGCCAGCAGATCGACATGTCATTGCTGGATTGCGCAACGGCGATGCTTGCCAACCAGGCCATGAACTTTCTTGCAACCGGGACCGCCCCAGTACGCAAAGGCAATGATCACCCCAATATTGCGCCCTATCAAGTGCTGCCGACGGTAGACGGGCACATCATTATAGCCGTCGGGAATGACGGCCAGTTCCAACGGTTTTGCCAAGTGCTTGACCGGCCGGATCTCGGGGCTGATCCGCGTTATGCCAGCAACCAGTTGCGGGTGGAAAACCGGGGCACACTGACGCCAGAACTGGAAAAGTCTTTTTCCGGCTGGAACTCAACTGAGCTACTCAGCGCACTCGAAGCTGCAACGGTTCCGGCGGGTCCGATCAATTCAATCGCACAGGCTTTTGACGACCCTCAGATCCAGCACAGAGGAATGGTTATCCGTCCCGAGGGCATACCCGGTGTGCGTGGTCCATGGGTGTTTTCCGACGCAGAACTTACAGAGGATAAATCCGCACCGGTTCTGCCCCAACCAGTTGTCACAACACCTGCCTGAAACAAAAACGGCCACCTCGAATGAGGCGGCCGTTTAGTTTAGTTTTCCCAGTTATCAGAACAACAGGCTTGGCAACCACAACGCAATCTGCGGGAATGCCACAACCAGTCCCAGACCGAAAATCTGAAGAATTACAAAGGGAATCGCTGCCCAGTAGATATCAACAATCGTGATTTCTTTTGGTGCCACTGACCGCATATAAAACAGGTTATATCCAAACGGCGGCGTCAGATATGCCGACTGCATCGAAAGAATAAACAGAACAGCGAACCACGTCGTGTCATAGCCTAAGTCACGCACAATCGGCACAAAAAGCGGCACAGTGATGAACACGATCGCGAAATCATCCAGAAACATTCCTAGGATAAAATAGGTCGCAAGCATCGCGATGATCACGTAAATCGGTGCGACATCAAAGTCTTCTATCAACTCGCCAACGATCATCCCGGCCCCGAGGCCAACATAGATCTTGGAAAAGAACACGGCAGCAATAGTGATCCACATCAGCATTCCCATAAGCTTTGTGGTGGTCAGCATCACATAGCGCATCATGTCCCAGCTTACCCGACGATGAACCGCCGCGATCAACAAAGACCCGGCTGCACCGATGGCTGATGCCTCGGACGGCGAAGTTATACCCCCGATAATACAACCAAGTACCGTGAATATCAGCAGCCCAGGCGCAATCAGATGACGCAGGGACTTCAGCTTCTCTATGCCAGTGAACCGGTCTTCCGCGGGTGGGCCCAGATTGGGGTTAAATCGACACCTGATTAGCACATAGAGAATGTAAATACTTGCCAGCATCAGACCAGGCATTAGACCCGCTGCGAACAATTTTCCAACGCTGTCACGAGACAGGAACGCATAGATAATCATCAACACGCTGGGGGGGATCAGAAATCCCAGCGCACCCCCGGCCATAATCGTGCCGGTGACCAGACGTTTATCATATCCGCGCTTCAACATTGCCGGCAGCGCAATAATACCTAGGCTGACCGTTGCGGCGCCGGAAACACCTGCCATCGCAGCGATCAGCGCGCAGATCACAACGGTACCAACACCCAGACCACCGGGCACACCACCCATCAGCGTATGTATCATCCCGAACAAATCATCAGTTACCCCGGATCTTTGCAGGACAAGTCCCATAAAAATAAAGAGCGGCAACGCGACCAGCAAAAAATTATCCATTGCGCTGTAGGTGGACGAAACAAGCAAATCCATGCCGCCTGGCCCCCACAAAGCATAGGCGCTTCCCACACCTGAAATGGTCAAAGCCCACGCAAGCGGAGCACCCATTGCCATCAGCGCAAGCATCGATAGGAACATGATCGCCGTAACGGTGAGCGGATCGAGTTCAGCCATAGTTTTCCCTCCAAAGCGCAAACTTGGCGCTTCCAATTTTCTATTTGTTCTCTGTGTTCAGAAGTTCAGGATCGATATCACTTTCGACTTCACATTCGCGCGGGTCGACATACGCGATACCGAACAACGTCAGGACAGCGCGCAGCAACTCGGCGATATTCTGCAGAATAATCAGCCCAACTGCGAGTGGGATCACCGTTTTGATTGGGTAAACCACCGGCTGCCAGATGCTTTTGTTGGAGTATTCACGTACAGCCCAGCTATCGGCAGCAAACTCGACTGCCAGCTTAAAGAAGACGCCCAGAACAATCAGCCCGAGGCTGAAAACGATGGTGTCACAAAAGGCTTTTCCGCGAGGTCCCATAACCCCATAGATCACCTCACTGCGGACATGGCTGCGGTGACGCAACGTATAGCTTCCGGCCAGCATACAAAATGCGCCATAGAGCATGGTGCTAGTTTCATGCGCCCAGATTGTCGGGGCATTCAGGAAGTAGCGAGAGACAATCTCAAATACCAAGACAGAGATCATCAACAAGGTCATCCAAGAAATGATCCGCCCGACGTATTCGGACAGACCATCCTGTATGACAAGATACCTTGTCACCCCCTGCATCACAGGCGGCCTTGAGCCGTTGCATTCGCCACGAGGATCTCGATCATGCGTGCGTTACGCTCAGACCGGGCAGCCTCTTCCTGCCAGACACTCTGTGCGGCAACAGTCAGCGCATTTGAGTCAGCACCAGGCAGTTCAGCAAAGTTAAAAACATCACCCTTGTCGATAACCGATTGGTTGCCTTCAGCCAGCCAGTCATGAATGTCCTGAGCGAACTGAGCGATTGCTTCCTCTAGGATCGCCTTGTGTCCGTCAGAAAGTTCATTCCAAGAGTCAGGGTTAGCAAGGAAGGTTTCCGTCCAACCCGGCATTAGCATATTCAGGTAAGTGTAGTTGGTCGCGGTTTCATGCAGCTTCAGTTGCTCATACTCGATCGGACCACCATAAATTGCACCGTCGATCACACCGGTCGACATTCCGATATAAAGTTCCTGAGCTGGCAGGTAGACTGTCGGAATTCCGAAGTGCTCAAGAACCTTTGCAACATTGGAAGTTGCACGAATTTTGCGGGTTGTCAGATCTTCAAGCGACGATACTGGCTCAGAAGTCAGAAGGTCATAGCTGTGGCCATAACCCTTACCCAGATAAATGGTACCGGCGTCGGCATAAGCTTCGGTCAACAGTGCGTTCATGTCAGGGCTGTCAAACAGCGCCCGGGCTTCGTCAACGCTGGTCCATGCACCTGGCAGGCCTGCTTCGATATTGCCAATGTCAACTTGGCCCGACCAGTAGCCACCGGTACCATGCACGATGTCTAGGGTCCCTTTTGAAACGGAATCCACAAACTGGTCGCTAGCGACCAGTTCACCGCCGCGGAAGTATTGGATGCGAAGCGTGCCATCAGAGGCTGATTTAACCGCATCCTGAAACTTTTCAGCGATCGGATCGATCTCGGTTCCATAAAAGGTGTGGAAGCGCAGACGTACGGTGTCAGCGTTCGCGGTGGTCACCGCAGCGGCCAAAGCAATGGCACCTGAGATGGCGCCAATAGTAGCCCTGCGTGTAAATGTCGTGAAGTTCATGATTTCCCCTCCGAAGTCGGGCCTGAACAGCCCTTGAACCTTGTTTGAGCCGACGCCCGACAAATTTCCCAGGTGGGCTTGTGCAGTGGCGTCAACATGGGTAGCTTCCTACACCATGGACGATAATGTAATCAACAGTCATCTTAATTCGGAACAAAATTACCGAAATCATGGAAGTCAAAACTTGTAAGATCAGTAGGAAAATGTGCAAATAATATGTTTATTTACAGGTATATAAATGCCGTCCTTTCAAATCTATTCGGACAAAAATCTCTATGGAATACCACTTCGTGGGAAACTGGATACATTACCACCTACATACACCAAGATGCAAAAATCACTGATTCGGAGTTGCCCCAGCGTCAACTTTCCAACAACATCGCCGCAGGGAGGAAAAAAGAAATGAGCACGCAACCGGTCAAGCTTTCAGGACTGAGTGATATCTATCGATATCTGAGGAACAACGAGACCCCGATTTACATCATTATGCCCACTCCGTTTAACCTGTTAGGGCTGGACCAATGGGTGGGAGGCCTAGAATACGTCAATTACTTCGACATCTTTGACGGGCGTCACCCAAGAGTCTTCATTCCGACACAGACAGAGGCTCAGGATTTCCGATCTATGGAAGACGTGGGAAACTACTTGCTTGATCACCCAGAGTTTCGTGACCGAATGAAATCGAACGCCCCCGGCAAAGCGATCTTCGTACAGTTTGACGACCGGACTGAACGCCTATGCGAAGAAGTCGGGTTGGAGATCGCGCTGCCTTCCAATGACCTGCGCAATCATCTGGACAGCAAAATCGAAACCACCCGGCTGGGCAACGAAGCGGGGGTTGCCAGCGCTCCCAACATTATGGGTGAAGCCAATACATATGGCGAACTTTCGAAACTTGCCGATCGTGCCGGTTTGGGCAGAGACCTCGTTGTGCAAACGCCTTACGGTGACAGTGGACGGACAACATTTTTCATTAAATCCGCCGCCGACTGGAACAAAAACTCAAGCAAGATGACCGGCCAGCAACTGAAGATTATGAAACGCCTCAACCATCTGCCCGGCACAATCGAAGGCTGCGCCACACGGCATGGAACCCTAGTCGGACCGGTAATGACCGACATTACGGGATTCGAAGAAATTACACCTTACAAAGGTGGTTGGTGCGGCAACGACATATCCCCCACGATCCTGCCCGACGGCGTACCCGAAAAAGTACGCGACATGGCGCGTAAGTTCGGCGACCGCTTGTACAAAGAAGGTTACAAAGGTGTCTTTTGCATCGACTTTCTACTCGATACTGACACCAACGAAGTCTATCTGGGCGAATTGAACCCGCGGGTTTCAGGCGCTTCTCCACCCACAAATCTAATCACCTCGACCTATGGCGGCTGTCCACTGTTCCTGTTCCACCTGATGGAATACATGGACGTAGACTACGAAATAGATATCGAAGAAGTTCAAAGCCGCTGGAACCACTATGACCACTGGACTCAACTGATCCTGAAACAAACCGAAGACAAGGTTGAACTGATCACCAAAGCGCCGAAATCAGGTATCTGGCGCATGGATGACGACGGAAAGATCGATTTCCAACGCCCGACACATAATATTAACGCCCTAGGTGACGAAGCCGAAGCGTTTTATCTGCGGGTCTATGGTGTCGGTGAATACTGTTATCACGGCGCGGATATGGGCTGTCTTCTGGCGCGGGGCCGGATGCAATCGGATGATCGGGAATTGCTGGAACGGGCCAAGAAATGGAATACTGCGATCAAAGCGCAGTTCAAAAGCGTGCCCATTTCACCTTCAACCCAAGTGTCGATGCCAACAGACATGACAGCCGGAAAATGGTTCTGATGTAGCTGAGCTGCCAAAGAGACTAGGAGTCTGCGAGAGGGGGACCTATCGGATCGATGTCATTTCGGATCCAGAAATAGGCGAACCCCTGCTCCCGCAACCACGCTTCAAGCCGGTCTAGGCTGCTCCACTCGCGGCGCAGTCCACGGGCGCTTTCCAATTGCGCCCACTCAGTTCCGACAAGGAAAAAAACGGTCCATGTATATGGGTTTTTGTGCTGATCACCAAAACCACCACCCTGAACCAGTCGCCGTGTCCGCACCACAATCGGGTAATGTGTGATCCTGAACGACGCAAGAAGTGCGGGAATATCAGTCTGGCGAATAACGCAGGTTGGGGCGGGTGCAGGTAACATAGAAGATGTTCTTGACATGAATTTCATAAAAGTCAATACAACACCATGACCCATGATGTTATACGGCTTGCAACATATTTCCGTCTCCGGCTCAGGTTTACGCCCGCCGGATACGACCAATCATTGCGTAAGGTAACGGCATGCAACTGAATTTCCGCAGCCTCTCTGAAGACCGTCCGGGCGATGCCTGGCGGCGAGTCTTCAGTCATGGCTGGCCCGGTTGGAGCGAATGGTTCGCGGCCCGCCGTGCCGACGTCTCACCTGATTTGCGTGAGGCACGAAGAGTCATACGGCGCCATATGCCGGAATATGAAGGTCTGTGGGATGAACTAGCCGCCGCCTGCGGGGCCGATGACGAGGCCGCTCAATTTCTCAGTTTCTGGTCTCCGCCACGTTATCTTGTGAATTGCTCACAGGCGGTGATTGTGGATCAGGACGGGCCACTTCTTATTCGCAACTATGACCTAGATCCTGATCTGAACGAAGCAACGCTCCTATCCACCAACTGGCGTGGCCGCCGGGTTGTCGGCATGGTCGAAGCAATGGCCGGGCTGGCCGATGGAATGAATGACGCTGGCCTTGCGGCATCTCTCACTTTTGGCGGGCGGATTGTTACCCAATCCGGCTTCGGGATCCCGCTGATTATGCGCCACATCCTCGAAGTCTGCACCGATGTTCAGGATGCAACCGAGGCTCTGCGTTCTGTGCCTTCGCATATGTCATACAACATCACCGTAGTCGATAAATCTGGCGATTGGGCCACAGTGTTCCTTGCCCCCGACCGCCCAGCAATTGTCAAGCGCCAGCCCTGGGCCACCAATCATCAATTGGGTGTGGAATGGCCACGTCATGGGCGCATTTCCAATACGTTAGGCCGGGCTAGGCATCTTGAGCAATTGCTCGCACAAAAAGACATCAACGGCACGGCATTAGCTGGTGAGTTTCACAATCCACCGCTATTCAGCTGTAACTACGCTCAAGGCTTCGGCACGGTATACACCGCAAGCTATCGCCCGGCCTCAGGCGACGTTTCTCTGTCGTGGAGAGATGGTACAACTGAACGTTGGCAAATTGACAATGTAACCGAACGGCATAGATCAGTGCGTTACGGTGAAGGCGGTTCAGAAACTATCGGTACCCCTGTGATACAGCCCGACGACCCAGTGCCGCACTGGTATCCAAGCTTCCTGAACACACTGGCTCCAAACCTTCCGGATCCTGACGGCGCCGAACAAGCTCGCTTGGCTGCGTTTTGGCGCCGCAATCATCTGGGAAATGACCGCGATTGGTCAAATCTCAACTCTATCTCTGACCCGAACCTGAAGGAGGAATAATGTCCCGATTTTCCATCGCCGGCATTCAGATGCATGTCACCACGCACCGTAACATTGAAGAAATGCGGCAGCGCATGGAGATTCTGTTTCACCTCTATCCGTGGGTGCAAATGGTAGTTTTCAGCGAGCTGGCCGCCCATGGCCCAGCGTTGCATACTGCACAACCCGCCGGTGGTTCGTTTGAACGTGAATTCTGCGAAATGGCCCGAAGCTACAAAACATGGCTAATCCCGGGTTCGTATTTCGAAAAGCTGGATGGCGCTATCTACAATACCACGCCGGTGATTAACCCGGCCGGTGAAGTTGTTACCCGCTACCG
>Ga0209395_1007972_pt1 | contig 10954 bp, 10 predicted proteins | sample GOMGulsemesocosm_3_FD_184635 | JGI IMG/M metagenome (GOLD analysis project Ga0209395, IMG submission 184635) | Methane-oxidizing microbial communities from mesocosms in the Gulf of Mexico - GOM9D Gulf of Mexico (SPAdes) (version 2) | ecosystem: Environmental > Aquatic > Marine > Cold seeps... | reverse complement strand
GGCCTTCCAGGTCAATTTCGAGAATTTCTAAAGGTTTGCCTGCTTCAAAGGCAACTGCAGCACGAGTTTTCATTGTGTGACTCCATTTGTGTGTAACTAAACTTTATTTTTAAGCGTTTGATCCGCCCGAAACCCTCAGATCATTCAATCGAGAGATAAGGCCAATCTGAAAATTTGCAACATTATAGATTGTTGTCCAACAAATGATAAGATGTGAACGATTGATAACACTGTTTCTTTGAGGCAACAATACAATGAGTCGATGGGATGGTTTTGAAGCGTTTGTACAGGTTGTAGATCAGGGCAGTTTTTCCAAGGCTGCTCAGTATTTGAATGTATCTAAATCCTGCGTTAGTCGCAATGTTAGCGAACTGGAAAATCGCCTCGGTGCCCAGTTGCTGATCCGTACAACTCGGACGGTTACTCTAACAGAGGTGGGTAGGAGCTTCTACACACGCTGCCGCGAAGTTTTGAACGGCCTTGAAGAGGCGGAGCACGCGGTATTTGATATGCAGGAGAAACCACGTGGCACTCTGAAAATGACGGCAGCGGGGGCTTTTGGTGAAACTTGCGTGGTACCTATTGCTGTCGACTTTATGAAGCAGTACCCAGAAGTTCATATCGACTTGTCGTTCACAAACCGAAATATTGATCTGGTGGCCGAGGGCTACGATCTCGCTATTCGGTTTGGTGTATTGAAAGACTCCAGTTTGGTTGCACGGCGTATTGCTACCCGGCGTTTACATGTGGTTGGTAGCGCGGACTATTTTAAGCAATTTAACAAGCCGGAAACGATTGAGGATCTAAAGCAGCATAACTGCCTGGCCGGGGTTTTAAATGTCTGGCGTTTCTCTGAGAAGGGAAAGCAAGGTCATACCGAGATCAAGGTTGGTGGCAGCTGGCGTAGTAATAATGCGCGTGCCGTGTTGGAGGCTTCTCGCAAAGGGCTGGGTTTGTCACAAATGCCGGCAGCCTATGTGCAGGATGACCTTGAAAAGGGCACGCTGATTTCTGTACTTGATGGATTTCAGCCATTGGATCTAGGGGTGTGGGCGGTGTATCCCAGTAGTCGGCATCTCTCCACCAAAGTACGTTATTTTATTGATTATCTGGTTGCGCGGCTGGAGAAGGAAAATGTCAGCGCTTGAGCATTTTCCTGTGTATTGCTTGGTTGGATTTATTGCCCCAATTTCTTGATGATTTTCGACTAGATTACTTCGTTTCTGTTTTTTATTGACCAGGTTCTAGCTGCTACCTATTATTTAATAGTAATTTTCCTCTGGCAGGACGCCACCATATGCCTTCACTATTTGAAGACCTGATTCAGAATATACCAGCCATTTTTTATCGTTGTGATTGTGACGAACATTGGACGATGCATTTTATCAATCGGGCTATCACTGATTTATGTGGATATCCCGCTACCGATTTTGTTGACAACCAAGTCCGAACCTTCGCAAGTCTTATTCATCCCGACGATGTCGAGTATGTTGACGAATCCGTTAACGATGCCTTGAAGCAAAAAGCATCGTGGTCGCTTGAATACCGGGTAGTGACTAGAGACGGAGCGGTAAAGTGGGTGGCAGAAACCGGGGCTGGTGTTTTTTCGGCAACAGGTGAGATCAACTTTCTGGATGGCTTTATTTGTGACATCAGTGAACGAAAAAAACTGTTGTTGGAAATTGAGACAAAGCAGGATTCTCTAGCGGACAGTGAAAACTTCCTTAGTGCGGTCATGAAAACAGCGGTTGACCCTATCATCGTAATTTCACAAACAGGCATTATGGAGCAGTTTAATTTAGCCGCTGAACGGCTGTTTGGGTATAAAGCCATTGAAGCCATAGGTGAAAATGTCAGTATGTTGACCCCGGCAGAACATGCGCATAAGCACGACGGTTATTTGGAACAATACCTTGAAACAGGAGAGGCCAAAATTATTGGGATAGGTCGTGAAGTGAAGGGCTTGCGTAAGGATGGCAGCCTGTTCCCCATGCATCTTGCAGTGAGTGAAATCAAGCATGCTGACGGGCGTAGCAGTTTTACCGGTATCGTACGCGATTTAACTGAGCAAAAGCGTCTGGAGGCGGAATTAGCAAAAGCCCATAAAATGGAGGCGGTTGGTCAGTTGGCGGCAGGTATTGCTCACGAGCTTAATACACCGATCCAATTTATCGGTGATAACCTTCATTTTCTTGCCGACGCATTCAAGGAACTGAGGGAAGTAGTCTCACTAAATAATCAACTGGTCTGTCAATTCCAATCTGGAGAAGACCCTGTTTTGTTGTTGGAAAAATTGCAGGAAAAGGCAGTCTCTTCTGATTTGCAGTACTTGATTGAAGATATTCCTCAATCGATAAATGAATCTTCCGATGGTGTTGGCAGGATCAGTGGAATTGTCAAGGCGATGAAAGCGTTTTCTCATCCTGGCAAAACCAATAAAGAATCTGTCGACCTTAAAAAAATGATCGAAAGTACACTGACTGTTGCCAGAAATGAGTGGAAGTATGTGGCTAATGTGGAAACCGATTTTGATCCTGATTTACCGGTGGTTGAATGTTTTCCGGGGGAAATAAATCAGGTTATTTTGAATTTGGTTGTTAATGCTACCCATGCGATTCAGAGCAGACAAGAGGCCGAAAACACCTCGGATAAGGGCGCTATTAAGATAAAAACATTTAAAGAGAATGGCTTTTCCGTGATTGCTGTCAGTGATACTGGTTGTGGTATAGACGAGGAGCATATAAACAAAATATTTGACCCGTTTTTTACTACAAAGGAAGTAGGTAAGGGCACGGGGCAAGGGTTATCGATGGTCTATTCGATCATTACTGACAAACATAAAGGTCGGATTGATGTTGAAAGTGTACTCGGCGAGGGGACAACGATGAATATAAAGTTACCTTGACCATTCTCGTTCAATTGGCTGTTCTTCTAGGCTCAAAGAAAACATGTTGTGTTTGCCTGAAACAATAAAAAGCCCGCTGAGCTTGTAAGTTAGCGGGCTTTTTATTGAATAGTGTTCTTCAACTAATGCATATATTGAACACTTTTAGATACGCCTGATACACCGGTCAAACCATCCCAGTTGTCCTGACGGCCTTCACGCCAGCCTGATAACCATTGTTGACGACCTGGTTCTTGATGCAGGGGGCATGCATCTTTGGTTTTACCGTAAATGCCAGCCTGATAACCTTTTTTGTAAGCTCGCACTGACGTATCCCGCTTATGTGTCTTCATAGATCTAGCCTCTTCATTTTGATTGACCGACTCAAAGTGTCATACCTCAAAAATTGAACCGCGTGTGATCACGAAACGCTGTGAACAGAACTACCGAGCCAAGCGTATTGCCTGCACGGGGTTTATCATTAGAAATCAATCGAACGACGAAGAGAACGATTTATTTTTTATATGAAAGCGCTTTTTTATCTTTATTTGTCATACGTTGTAATTACTTGATAAATAAAATAATTTTTATTTTTTGTTCCTTTGCCAGGTTGTTTTTCTAAGGTTGTTTCTAATCTTTATTTTCTAACGTTATGAAAAATATAAGGCTTTACTTGTTGAGCTTTCCTTTGCTTGATGGCTGCCATCAAGTAGACTTTCGCTTCTTGTTTTTTCTAGATTACGACTCTTAAAATTACGTTTTTCCTATTTAAAGGTGTGCAGATGAGCCGAGCTATTCCAACCAATATTATCAGTGGCTTTTTGGGCGTGGGAAAAACCACGTTAATACGGCGTCTGTTGGAAACCAAACCTGAAGATGAGCGTTGGGCTGTATTGGTCAATGAATTTGGCGAAGTGGGTATTGATGGTGCGTTGATGCAGGCCGACGGTATTGCCGTGAAGGAAGTACCTGGTGGTTGTATGTGTTGTAGTGTGGGGTTGCCCTCACGAAAAGCGCTGAATCAGCTGATTGAAGAGCAGAACCCCGATCGACTTTTGATTGAGCCTACGGGGCTGGCGCATCCGGTACAGGTGATTGAGATGTTTTCAACGCCTGAATATGAAGGTGTGCTGGACGTGCGCGCCACCATTGGTTTGGTGGACCCCTGGTGTTTGACCAGCGAGCAATTTCGTCAGATCCCGGCCTTTGAAGATCAAATTAAAATGGCTGATGTGTTGGTCGCAACTAAAATTGATACAGCCGAAGCCGCGCATCTGGAGTCCTTCTTTAGTTATGCCGAAACGTTACAGCCTGAAAAATCCAAGGTGGGAGCTATCAGTCAGGGTGAAATGCCATGGCAATGGCTGGATTATCCGCGAATCGACTTTGATCAAGCAGTACAAGTGACGTCTGGTCATCATCACCATTCTGATGAGCATGAGAAGCCTCGGGAGCAGCGAGCTGATGGTATTCAAAGGCTTCAGAGTCAAACTGAATATGCGCACAGTTGCGGCTGGATTTTCCCTGCCGGGCAGCAGTTTGATCTTGAAGCGTTATTAGAGATTATTGTCGCTTTGGATATTCCTCGTATCAAAGGTATTTTTGATACCAGCGCTGGTTGGAAAACAGTGAATAAAATGCGTGTAACCACGTCAAAAGAACCTCTTGAGGAAGCGCCTGAAGAGCCTGGTAGCCGTGTGGAAATGATCCATACTCAGGAAGTAGATTGGGATGAGGTGGAGCAGAAGCTGAAGACTTGTCTCGTTAACTGAGGTTTGTCATCCAGCTTTTCGATACTTACAAAGTAGCTGTCATCTCGACCGTATGGGAGAGATTTTTACCTGCTGATAACGCAAGACCTCTCCTCAGCCCAGGCTGCCTTCTCTTGCAAGGTGAATGGCACAGCCAGAGAGGGTGCCCTGGGGTACTTCGCGATTCACCTTGTCTGGTCGAAATGACATAAGAGCTAGAATGACCGACTGATGGGTTAATCGAGCTCTTCGGCCAATAGCTCAACCCAGTGTTTAACTGGCGTATCTGTACCTGTACGTAAATGTGAAATACAGCCAATGTTGGCGCTGGCAATCAGCGTTGGTGAGGCGCTGTGCAGGTTTTTCAATTTGCGTTTGCGTAGTTCGATGGATAAATCCCGCTGCAGAATGGAATAACTCCCCGCGGAACCACAGCATAGATGCCCATCTGGAACAGGTGTGAGTTTGTGACCCAGTGAGGTCAGAATCTTTTCTACCGAGCCTTTGATGCCTTGCCCGTGTTGCAGTGTGCAGGGGGATTGAAAGGCTAATGTTTGCGGCGATTTGCTATTAAAAGGTGATAAGTCCTCTTTGCACAGTACTTCGCTTATATCTTTGGTGAGTCTTTGAATACGCTCCATTTTAGTGGCGTACTCGGCGTCATTTTTGAGCAGATCACGGTACTCTTTGATGAAGTTTCCGCAACCGCTTTCACTAATCACAATCGCTTCGACTTTATCGCTCTGTACATGGGGCCACCAGGCATCAACATTTCGTTTGGCTGATTCGAGTGCTTGATTAGTGGCGTTCATATGATGGCTGAGTGCACCGCAGCAACCTTCGTTGTCGAGTTTAAGTGTTTCAATGCCTAATGCGTCCATAACCCGGGTGGTGGAATGGTTGATGTTGGGTGCCAATGAGGGTTGAGCGCAGCCTTGTAGCAGAATAATTTTTCGTAAGTGGGTGCTGGGCTGGAATGAACTCAACTGTTCTCTTACCGGAATTGACTGCTTGAGGCTGGGAGGCAATAGCGGCCTGAATAGCTGCCCGCAACGTAACAACGCGCCAAACAAGCGGCGGTGGCTGACAACTTGGCGTAATAACCAGCGCTGGCAACGTTCAGTAAAGGGTCTTGGATTTTGGTCGTCGACCATTTTTCGACCAATGCTTAACAGTTTGTGATATTCCACACCTGATGGGCAGGTGGTTTCACAGGATTGGCAGGTTAGGCAACGATCCAGGTGTAGTTGGGTTTTCTTGCTGGCTGTGCCGTTTTCCAGCATTTCCTTGATCAGGTAAATGCGACCTCGCGGGCTGTCTAATTCGTCGCCCAGTATCTGGTAGGTGGGGCAGGTGGCGGTGCAAAAACCACAGTGTACACAGGAGCGCAACACACGATCGGCTTCCTGTCCTTCGTGTGTTGCTAATATATCGGGGTGGATTTTAGTTTGCATACGCTATTTTACATCCCGCTTGTGCCCGTCGAACGGGTAAACAAAGTGAGGGATCTTTGAAATCCTTAAGTTAGTGTTCAAGATTTCTCCCTGCACTCGAAATGACACGAATAAGGGGGAAATGATTTGTTCATTGGGTTTCTAAATATCCAGATACATTTTGCTTGGATTTAAAATATCATGCGGATCGAAGGCATGCTTTAAATTTTTATGAAGCTGTTTAATGCTCGGCTTCAGCGGCTGAAAGACTTCTCCAAAACCGTCGTGGTTGCGGAACAGCGTAGCGTGACCGCCAGCTTTCAGAGCTGCTTGTCTAACGGACTGAGAGACTTCATTGGATGTTAGCCATCGCAGGCCGCCACCCCAATCAATAATGGTTTCCCCACTTAGCGATAAAGGGGCTGTTGTTGGGGGTACAGATATTCGCCAAAAATTATTCTCGGTTTTAAATTCAGGTAGCTGCTGCTCACGGAGTTGCTCCCAAAAGGTTTCGGCATCGTCCAGGATTTCGCCTCCGAGTTCTTTGCAGGCGGCATTAACGCTGACGGTCAGGCCAGATAGGCGTAGATACAGTTTCCCCTTGATATGGCAGGCGCCAGAGATGGGTAATGGCTGGCTAGCCAGTTGGTTGATACGTTGAATGGCCTCTGCAGCGCTATGCTCAAAAACCAGCGTTGTTTCCTTTTCAGGCGAAGGCATGGTCTTTAGACTGATTTCCAGCAGCAAACCAAGCGTGCCGTAGGCGCCGGTCATCAGTCGCGAAACATCGTAGCCAGCAACGTTTTTCATTACTTCGCCGCCAAACTGTAATATTTCACCTTTGCCGTTGATGATTTTTGTGCCCAGCACAAAGTCACGTGCTGAGCCGACATAGGGGCGACGTGGCCCGGACAGGCCGCAAGCAATTGTGCCACCAAGAGTCGCTTTGTCACCAAAGGCAGGGGGTTCAAAGGCCAGCATCTGGCCCTGTTCGGCGAGTAGTTTTTTGATTTCTTTAAGAGGTGTACCGCTACGCGCGGTCAGAATAAGCTCACCCGGCTCGTATTTGGTGACGCCTTTGTGTCCCAGGGTGTTGAGGTGGGTGCAGCCCACTTTTCGACCCAGAAAATCTTTGCTGCGGCCACCTCGAATGACGAGCGCTTGTTTACTGGCGATGGCCTCTTTGATTTGGGCTTGCATCTGTTCAGTGTGATCGTTTTTCATTTTTTGTGCCAACAGGGCCTAGAATCTGGGTAAGTCGGGAAACGGCAGTTCACCGTTGTGTACGTGCATGTGGCCGAATTCGGCGCAGCGGTGCAGGGTCGGTACGGCCTTGCCGGGGTTTAAAATACCGGTGTCGTCAAAGGCGGCTTTGATGGCGTGGTATTGAGTCAATTCTTCGGCGTTGAATTGACTGCACATACCACCCAGTTTTTCGATGCCAACACCGTGCTCACCAGTAATAGTGCCACCAACGGCGATACTCAGCTCGAGAATCTCATTGCCGAGTTGGTGGGCGTTTTCCAGGTCATCGGGTTTATTGGCATCAAAAAGGATCAATGGATGCAGATTGCCGTCACCGGCATGGAATACATTGGCAACACGCAGCCCATGATGGCTGGCCCTTTCGTCAATCTGGGTGAGCACCGTGGCCAGGTGTTTGCGTGGAATAGTGCCGTCCATACAGTAATAGTCGGGCGAAATTCGGCCTACAGCTGGAAAAGCGGCTTTGCGGCCAGCCCAGAAGAGTTCACGTTGTTGATCATTTTCCGAAACCCGTATCTGATAAGCGCCAGCCTTAAGTAATACGTCGTTAACCCGCTCAGTGGTTTCAATAATTTCGGTTTCAGTGCCATCCAGTTCGCACAGTAGAATAGCAGCAGCATCTAGTGGATAACCGGCATGCACGAAGTCTTCAGTGGCTTGAATGGACAGCTTATCCATCATTTCTATACCACCGGGGATGATGCCTGCGCCGATGATTTGGCCGACTGCATCACCTGCTTCTTCCACAGTATGAAAAGCCGCCAGAATCACTTTTGCTTCTTGGGGTGTTGGCAGTAGCTTAACAACGATTTCTACGACAATACCGAGCAGGCCTTCCGAGCCAATAATCAGCGCCAGTAAATCATAGCCTGCGCTGTCGAGCGCCTCGGAGCCGAGCGTCATTATCTCACCTTCGGCGGTGAGAATGGTGACTTCGAATACGTTATGCACGGTCAGGCCGTATTTCAGGCAATGTACGCCACCGGCATTCTCGGCAATGTTGCCGCCGATGCTACAGGCAATTTGTGACGAAGGATCTGGTGCGTAATAAAGACCGTGAGGGCGAGTTGCTTCAGAGATTGCCAGATTGCGTACGCCGGGCTGTACACGACAGGTACGTGCTAGGGTATCCAGATCAAGAATGGCGTTGAGTCGCGCCAAGCTCAGTAAAATGCCTTCTTCGTGGGGCAGTGCGCCGCCCGATAAGCCGGTGCCAGCACCACGCGGTACGAGCGGAATTTGATTCTGGTGGCAATAACGCACGACCTGTTGAGCCTGCTCGATGGTGTAGGGCAGGGCAACAGCTAAGGGTGTGGACTGGTAAATCGACAGGCCGTCGCATTCATAGGGCGCAAGCTCTTCCGGGCTGTGAAGTAGACAGTCCTTTGGTAGTTTGCCGCCAAGCTCGGCGACAATCTGGCGGCGTTTTTCCAGAAGAGTATCGCTCAGTGCTGGGGCTTGGCTTGGCTGTGTCATGGGCGAAGATGCTCAGTAGTGAATGTCTGGCATGGTATACAGCAGGTTAAAGCGGGTAAAGCAGTTATTTGTTCTGGGAGTGTTTGTGATGATCCGCATAATAAATATTAATGAGTTTATTAGTTGAGTAAATGGTAAGCTGCCGATCGCAAAAATATTGCTGAGTGTTGCATCTGAAGAACCTATTGTTGCAGGCTGCATATTTATCTGTCATCGCGCAGGTGATAGAATTGTCCGGTTTGCCAGTAGGCTGTTTCTGGCTCCTCAATATTAATTATGTGATGTGCGAATGAGTGAATTAACCCACCTGAACGAAAAGGGCGAAGCCCATATGGTCGATGTTGGACAAAAGTCCGAGACCGAACGTGAAGCTCGCGCCGAAGCCATCGTGCGTATGTTGCCTGAAACCCTGAGCATGATCATTGAAGGCAAGCACAAAAAAGGCGATGTTTTTGCCGTTGTACGTATCGCTGGCATCCAGGCCGCTAAGAAATGCTGGGACCTGATTCCCCTCTGTCATCCACTGATGTTGACCTCAATCAAACTAATGATAGAGCCAAATGAGGCAGAATCTACTGTGCGAATTGAAACGGTTTGCCGGGTTGGTGGCAAGACAGGTGTTGAGATGGAAGCGTTAACCGCTGCCTCAGTTGCCGCCCTGACTTTATATGATATGTGCAAAGCCGTTGATAAAGGCATGGTCATCGAACAGGTTCGCCTGCTTGAGAAACAGGGTGGTAAATCCGGTCACTGGCTGGCCGAGGATTAAAAATGAGTACGATTAAAATTTTATATTTTGCCAAATTGCGCGATCAACTGGATTGTGCTGAAGAGGCCTTTGAGTTGGCCACAGAAAACTGTTCAGTCGCAGAGCTAAAACAGGCGCTCGCAGAACGTGGTGAGTCTTGGCAAAACGCTTTGAACGGTGCTCAGGTACTGGTTGCGGTGAATCAAGTAATGGCTACAGCAGATACGCAAATTTCAGCCAATGATGAAGTGGGCTTTTTCCCACCAGTTACGGGTGGGTAAGATGAGTGTTTCTGTTCAAACCGAAGATTTTGATGTGCCGGCTTTTTATGAGGCGCTCAAAGCTGATGCGCCGCAAATTGGCGCTATCGTCACCTTTACTGGTTTGGTGCGTGAATTTAACGACGACACAAGTGTTGAAGCTTTATTTCTGGAACACTACCCGGGCATGACCGAGCAGGTGCTGGAAGGCTTGATTGACGAGGCCGCCAAGCGCTGGCCGATTATTAACGCCACCATCGTACATCGTGTCGGTGAGTTAAGACCCTCAGATCAGATTGTCTTTGTGGGTGTTAATAGTGCTCACCGTGACGCGGCCTTTGCTGCGGCTGAATATTTGATGGATATCCTCAAAACCAAAGCACCGTTCTGGAAACGTGAACAACGTCCTGAAGGTGATAAATGGCTGGATGCAAAGGCATCCGACGAGAAGAGAGCGACAAGATGGCATTGATTGACGGCTTTGGCCGAGAAATTACCTATCTGCGCATGTCGGTTACAGATCGCTGCGATTTTCGTTGTGTCTATTGTATGGCCGAAGAAATGGAGTTTCTGCCGCGCGCGAAGGTATTAACGCTGGAAGAAATGACCGAAATTGGCACCGCCTTTGTTGAGCTGGGTATCGAGAAAATCCGCCTCACCGGTGGCGAACCATTGATCCGCCGCAACATGGAATCCATGGTTGCTTCTATTGGCAGCTTGCCGGGTTTAAAAGAGCTGACTATTACGACCAACGGCTCGCAGCTGCAGCAAAAAGCGCAGCGCTTGAGTGATGCTGGTATTAAACGAATTAACGTTAGTCTGGACAGTCTAGAGGCGGACAAGTTTAAACGCTTAACCCGTACCGGTGACCTGAACACGGTTCTCAAGGGTATCGAGGCAGCAAAAAGCGCTGGATTCGAGCGTATTAAGTTAAATGCTGTTATCCTTCGGGGTCGCAACGACAATGAAGTTGTCGATTTGTTGGATTATGCTCTGGAGAATGGCCTAGATATTTCCTTTATTGAGGAAATGCCGTTGGGTCAGATCAATGAGCATGACCGGGGATTATCGTTCTGCTCAAGTGCTGAGCTGCGCGAAATTATCTCCGAAAAATATGAATTACTGCCATCATCGGA
>Ga0209395_1007965_pt1 | contig 10964 bp, 9 predicted proteins | sample GOMGulsemesocosm_3_FD_184635 | JGI IMG/M metagenome (GOLD analysis project Ga0209395, IMG submission 184635) | Methane-oxidizing microbial communities from mesocosms in the Gulf of Mexico - GOM9D Gulf of Mexico (SPAdes) (version 2) | ecosystem: Environmental > Aquatic > Marine > Cold seeps... | reverse complement strand
TTATGAGCTTAGCCATCGATATTACCGATAATTTTCCTAGCCTTAGCAAATACGTCGTTATTGGCGAGACTCCTGTTCAAGCCTTTATTGAAAAAGGCCTCGGCTCATTATTAGGTTTAATTTTTCTTGCCTTTGGTTTTCAACGTTGGTTACCCGCGGTACTTGAACTGGCCGTTGCCAAAGAAAACATCAAAAAACTTAACAATAGACTCGAGCAATTGGTCGACGAGCGCACCACTGAACTCAGCGAAGTTAATAAAAAGCTGCGTAAGGAAATCAATGCGCGCGAACAGACCCAAGTCCAACTCGACAAACAGATGCTCCAAGATCCACTAACAGAATTACCCAACCGTTATGCGTTACTCGAATATCTAGAACACGAACGCCTAAGGAATACCATTCAAGATCGATTCCAAGCTGTATTCCTCATTGACTTAGACCAATTTAAATCGGTTAACGATGCTCGCGGTCATGCGTTTGGCGATAAGGTGATCAAAGCAATCTCCAACCGACTAGCGTTTAATCATCGCACAGAAGATTTTTTAGGCCGACTCGGTGGGGATGAGTTTGTTCTAGTATTATCAGATCTTGATGGCACAGCACAGGAAGCCGCGTTGCAAACCTATAATAATGCCACTACGTTACATAAACTAATCAGTGATCCATTAAAAGTTGAAGACCAACAAGTGAACCTCACGGCGAGTATCGGCATAACAGTTTTTAGCTATCATTCAATGCATTCGTCTGAAGACATCCTTCGCCAAGCCGACATCGCACTTTATCACTCAAAAGACAAAGGCCAAGGGCTCTTCTCATTCTTCCAACCTGAGATGCAAAAGAAAGCGCAAATCCGAGTTGAGCACGCCAATGAGTTGCTCGAAGCCATAAAAAATAAAGAGCTTTACTTAAAATATCAGCCGCAAGTTAATCAGCAAGGTCAACTTATCGGCGTCGAAGCGCTGCTTCGCTGGCAGCACCCAGTTAAGGGAAATCTTGATCCTCAACATTTCATTTCGCTGGCGGAAGACATTGGCGTAATTGATAAGCTAGGCCGTTATATTCTACGTTTAGCGTGCCAACAATGTAGTGATTTAGCCAGCTTTGACTTTCCAAACGACAAACTAAAAATTGCGATTAACATCAGCCCAACCCACTTTTTGCAGGATGACTTTGTCGACCAAATAGAGTCAATTATTAGCGAATATCCGTTGGGAAATATTCAATTAGTGTTGGAAATAACCGAAGAAGTCACCATCGGTGATATCGATGACTTAGTCAAAAAAATGAATACCCTCAATAAACTCAATATTCAATTCTCACTCGATGATTTTGGCACCGGCTATTCCTCATTAACATACTTAAAGAAATTGCCTATCGATTCAGTAAAAATAGACCGTTCCTTTATCCACGAGCTGCCACACAATAACGAAGATGCTTCAATTGTCACGGCAATCCTTACCATGACTCGTTCACTCGATATCAGTGTTATTGCTGAAGGCATCGAAAACGACATTCAATACCAGTTCCTCGATAAGCTAAAATGTCAGTATTATCAGGGCTATCACTTCGGAAAGCCTGAAAGTGTTCACTTCCTGATCGAGGGTAATCATTTAGTCGACCAACGACAATTGAAGAGCACTGAACTCAAGGCCAGTAACGACCCCTCGACAAGCTAAGCAGATTTACAGGTGCCGCTTAGCTAACTCAGTAGCACCTTGTTCGGTCAGCTTACTCGCAATTGTTTCTCGTGCAGTGATGGAACGATTACGACTCACTTTCTCTATCAGTTTGTACTCGTTAATCTTTATTTCAAAGCACCTAATATGCTTAACCATACCCGCCAACATTGTGCTTGGTTGCGATGAAACTTGCCAAGACTCCTGTGGCAGATAACTCATTTGATGCGCTAATAATTTTAGTTTTTTCTCGCTGTCATCGTCCGCGACAAAGGTTAAGCGACCACTCAAATGAAGCCGCTGATAATTCCACGTCGGTACCACTTGCTCTGCATGCCACAACGGCGAAATATAAGCATCGCCACCGTTGAACACAACGTTAATTGTTGGCGAGTTTTCGAGTAACCAATTAAGCTTATTGTGTGCCGAAAGATGACCGACTAACACCTGCTTGTCACGATTAAACCACATCGGTATATAGATCATCTGTGCCAATGGATTATCAGCGCTAGCCACACCCAGCTGAGCCAATGGTTCCCTTGCCATCAATGCTAACGCGGCATCACTAAGCGCCACCTCCTCAGGAAGTTCATCGCCCCCGGCCATCTTATTTTCTAATCGCTGCTTGACCAACGGCCAATCATCATCATCATCAGTAATACTAAACTGCGCCGTATTGCGAAAGCTGCCATCATCTAAGATACGCTGATGCCGAATAACCCCCTCAAACGTCGCGCCTAGACGCGATATGGCGTTACGAGATTTCTGATTGTTCTCATGAGTTTTAAACTGGACACGAATCGCGCCAAAGCATTCAAACGCATGACGAAGCAGCAAATATTTGGCATGACTATTAATATGAGAACGCTGAAATAGTGGTGAAATAAACGTAAAACCTATCTCAATACCTCTATTTTGATGATCGATTGAACAATAGCGTGTACTACCAACGACTTTGCCACTCTCGCAATCGATAATGACAAAAACAATGTGTTCACCTAGAGCCACTTTTTCCAAACTTTCCTTAACCCAACGGGTGGCAGTGACAAGATCTATACATTGATTTGGCGTCACCCAACGCCATAACGATGGGTGAGCTCCTGCCTGATAAAAATCTTGGCAATGCTCAGAGGTTAATGGCACGAGCTGCACCTTATCGGAGCTCAATGGAGATACGTTGTTAATCGTCAGCATGGTCTATTCCCTAGTTATTTGTAGGGTGTAATATCCCAAACATTTGGTATATTGATAACAACCAGAATAAATAAAGTGACTAGACCAGTGAAACAAATAAATTTTACTCAACTAATCAATCAGCAACCCCCAAAAAAAGCTAAATACCTAAAAATAAGCACGGCGTTGCGTCTAGCCATCAATCAAGGGTTGTTAGCGCCGGGCGAACAATTACCGGCAGCCAGAGAACTCGCCCAGCAGCTCACCAGTAATCGACATACGATCATGGCGGCCTACAACGAACTTATCGCCGAAGGCTGGATATATAGCCTGCAACGCAGCGGTTATTTTGTCGCTGATGTTTTACCAATAGCCAGCTCAAAGGTCATTAGAGCAGACGGTAGCGTCAGTAATTCATCATTTGACTGGCAATTTACTAAAACCCTTCATCCAGTGACGCAAGAACAGGCAGCAAACTATCGCTTCAACTTTGCAGGAGGCACACCAGACACCAGCCTGTTTCCTTTTGCTGAGTTTAAGTCTCATCTCAATGAAGCGCTTAATCAGCCGGACTTAGTTAGCCTAAACTACGGCGACAATGCAGGATTCCCCCCCTTAATCGAACAGATTAGTATTTACTTACGCAAAGCTAGATCCTTACAAGACCGAGAAATTGTCATCACAAATGGCTCACAAGAAGCACTCTATACCTTGGCACAAATCCTATTAGCGTCTGGTGATAGTGTCGCGGTAGAAGCGTTAGGATATCGACCAGCTTGGAATACTTTTAGCAACGCAGGTGCTAACTTGATCGCTATTGCACAGGATGATGGTGGCATCATTCCTGAATCCTTCGCCCAAGCAGTGGCTACTCAGCAGAAAAAAGGCACATCAATAAAATTATTGTATTTAACACCACTGCATCAATACCCCACTACGGTGACATTATCAGTCACTCGTCGCCAAGCCATTTATCGCATTGCACAACAACATAAAATAGCGATTATCGAAGACGATTATGACCATGAATTTCATTATCGCTGCCAACCTTTAGCCCCTATGGCTAGCGATGATCCGCAAGGATTAGTCATTTACCTTTCAACATTTTCTAAAGTAATGTTTCCGGGAGCCAGGATCGGCTTTATGGCAGTTGACGCGCCACTACGGGACGCGATCATTAGCTACAAAACCATCATCAATCACAAGGTTAATGTGATCACTCAAAACGCCATTGCGCGCTGGATGGCCAGTGGCAATTTCGAACGTTATCTACGAAAAGTCACCAAAATATACCAACAACGACGCGATTATATGATTGATCAGCTCAGTCAATATCAACAGCAAAACAAGCTCAAATCCTTCACCCCTCCAGATGGCGGCATGGCGGTATGGGTCGAACTAAATCACAGCGCCAAACAGTTTGCCCAACGCGCAAAACTAAACGATGCATTTGTCCAATTTGAGCATCATTTCATGCTCAACAGCGCGCATGACACTGACCGATTTATTCGCTTAGGATTTGCAGGCATGGCGCCCGATAAACTCGAAAAGGGCTTAGCCTGTCTGTTCGATCATAAAAATAACTAAAAATGGAGAATAATTGCCTTGGTTACTGGCTTTTAGGCTATATTTTGATTAAATTAACTTGCCTATACTTTTTTTGCGAATTTTATCGCTTTCACGGAACAGATGATGCTAAATACAGCCTTACCAAAATTAGAACAGCTTATTGAACAACTTATCGAAAAAAACACCGCGCTAAACGCCGATGTTACTCGCCTTAACTCACAAAATGAAGAACTTGCTAGCCAAGTAAAGCAGCTTGAAGATGACAGTGAAACAATGCAACTTGAAGCATTAGAGCAAGAAGAGCAACACGCTAGCACCCTAAGTAAGATTAACGAAATTGTTGGTCGCCTGGAGCAAGACGCGTAATGAGCCAAGAGCTTACTATCACCCTGCTCGAAAAGTCACTAACAGTCGCTTGCCCGCCAGGTCAGGCTGGCGCGCTGTTAGAGTCGGCTGATATTCTCAATAAGCAAATGCTCAAGGTTCAAGCACAAAAACCAACGTTAAGTTTACTTAACATTGCGTTATTATCAGCCCTTAACATTAGCCATCAACTACTGACTAACACATCGTCAATAGAGGCCAGTAGCGAAGCAATCGAACAACTATGCCAAGCCGTTAGCCAAGCGATTGAAGGCTAAGCTCCGCCGATTTCCATCTGCATTTTATCCCACGCTAGTCAGCTTATTAATCGCGCCATCGCCTGCTAGTCACTCATAGCGTCAAACACTTACGAGCAGGCGCTATGCTACTTTACAAAACTCGCTCAATTTTGCGCGGATATGGCAAAGCAGTGAAAAATATTCTATTCTTGTCATACACCTAAGTCACTTAGGGGAAGATTAACTAAAGGACGAGACACATCGTGACCGAATACATCAATCAACTGCTTGCGCAATACCAACCAATCACCCAATACCCTTGGCTAGACTCATTAATACTCGTTGGCGTGATGTTATTTATCAGCCTAGTGATTGATAAAGTAAATCGCCGTATCTTGCTGAACCTGTTAAGCAAAGTATTAGGAAAAACAGCCCCGAATACCCTGCAATCGCTAGTTGATCATCACGCACTAGATAAAATTGCCGCGATAGTGCCTTTAATCATCATCTCCTTGCTTAGTCCAATCGCACTAAGTAACTACCCAGCCATCGGCGAAATGGTGGATACGCTCTGCAACATCGCTATTTTAATAAAAATGGCAACGTTTATCTTCTCGCTACTCGATGTCCTGCTCGACTTAGGCCGTCAACGCGGGATTAACAAAAATTTACCGATCAAAAGTATCAACCAACTGATCAAGCTATTTGTATTCTTAATTGTCGCGGTGTTATCTATTTCAGCGCTACTTGGCAAGTCCCCAATCTACTTCCTCAGCGGTTTAGGTGCAATGACCGCCGTTATCTTATTAATATTTAAAGATACCATCTTAGGCTTTGTTGCTGGAGTACAACTGGCGGCCAACAATATGGTGACTCGCGGTGACTGGATAGAAATGCCAAAATACGGAGCCGATGGCGAAGTGCTCGAAGTCGCACTGACCACGGTTCAGGTACAAAATTGGGATAAAACAATTACCATGATCCCGGCCTACGCGCTGATCAGTGATTCCTTTAAAAACTGGCGCGGCATGGAGCAAGCTGGCGGTCGCCGCGTTAAGCGTTCGATTCGTGTAGACGTTAATAGCATTCGTTTTCTTGACCGACCGATGCTAGACCACTTAACCAAGATCGACAGCATCAACGAATACTTAAACGCCAAACAGCAACAACTCGACAGCGAGAATCAACAACTCGGCAGTCGCGATCTCGATATAACCGCCAATGGCCGTAAACTCACGAACGTTGGTACATTCCGCACTTACCTTGAGTTTTACCTTAAACATCACCCTAATGTTCATCAGGATATGACCGTCATTGTGCGCCAACTACCTGCTGACCAACATGGCCTGCCAATCGAATTATATTTCTTCTGTAACGACATTCGCTGGGGCAGTTATGAATCGATTCAAGCGGATATATTCGACCATATCTACGCGGTATTACCTGAATTCCAACTGCGTGCTTACCAGAACCCAACCGGTAGCGATTTTAATAAGCTGTCTCAATAGGAACCGACACATGAATAGATTATTTATTAGCTTGGTTCTATTATGCGTTATCAGTAATAGTGCGTTTGCTCACATCAAGCATGACACTGAGCAAACCGCAATCCGCCATGTACTATCCAATCAGCAACAAGCCTGGAATAACGGCGATTTAGAACAGTTTATGCAAGGCTATTGGCAGAGTGAAAAACTACGCTTTGCCTCTGGCAATAGTTTTCGTTTTGGTTGGAAAACCACCTTAGCAAACTATCAAAAAAACTACCCAGATCGCACGACCATGGGAAAACTAACTTTCGATATTATCGATATAAAACTTATTGCACCACAACACGCTATCGTCTTTGGCCGCTGGCACCTGCAACGAGAGAAAGATACCCCAAATGGTCTATTTAGCCTCACGTTTGAAAAAATATCAGGGCAGTGGTTAATCACCCAAGATCACACCAGTTCTGAATGAATTGGGATCTTAACAAGCTAAGTTATTGTTTTATATCTACACTCAATAACTTATTGATTTAACAATGGTTATAACGCAAATGCAAACCATTATTAATAGCAGTAAAAACAATAACTTATGTCACACTAATCCATAATAGCAATTGACGTTGGGGCTATTTTAAGCGATCATCTGCGCCAATATCTACTTATGCCAAAGGACCATCATGTTATCAGCAACAATGATTGAAAAACTCAACTTACAAATCAACCTTGAGTTCTACTCGTCAAATCTTTATCTACAAATGAGCGCATGGTGTGAAGATCGTAGCTTTGACGGTGCCGCCACATTCTTACGTGGTCACGCCAACGAAGAAATGGAACACATGAAACGTCTATTCACTTACGTGTCAGAAACCGGTGGCCTACCGATCCTTGGTGCTATCGATGCGCCGCCGCATGAGTTTGATTCATTACGTGATGTATTCGAGCAGATCCTTGAGCACGAGTGTTTAATCACAAAACAAATCAATGAGCTAGCTCATGAAGCCTTTGCATCTCATGACTACTCAACGTTCAACTTCTTGCAATGGTATGTTGCAGAGCAACACGAAGAAGAAAAACTGTTCAAAGGCATCATCGACAAGCTAAACCTAATTGGCGAAGATGGCCCAGCAATGTACATGTTCGACAAAGATTTCGCTGTGCTTGCCGCGCAAGGTACAGGCAGCATCATGGAAGCAGGTTCAACAGTAGAATAAGCTTGATCAGGCAAGAGCAGACCTGCGCTGCTCTTGTTTATACCCTCCAATTGCATCCGATAAAAAATATCAAACACAATCATGACATTAACCCAGTTAGCGATTAACCACTAAATCGCGTAAACTAGCGCCTGAATTTTTTGATAGCGATGATGACAACCACATGATGAATTACGACGTAATAATAATTGGCGCAGGCGCCGCAGGCCTACACTGCGCAGCAACTGCTGGCTATCGCGGTAAGAACGTATTACTACTCGATAATGCCAAAAAAGCCGGTCGTAAAATCCTAATTAGTGGTGGTGGTCGTTGTAACTTCACCAACTACAACATCGAGCCAAGCGCATTTCTATGTAGCAACAAACACTTTGTTAAGTCGGCTCTAAGTCGCTATACCCAATGGGATTTTATCTCGATGGTCGACAAATATAACATCGCCTATCATGAGAAAACCCTCGGTCAGTTGTTCTGTGACGACAGCGCTAAAGACATCGTCAACATGCTAGAAACTGAGTGTAACAATGCCAATGTAACCACCCAACTTCGTACCGAAATCATGGCGATCGAAAAACTTGAACAAGGCTTTTCACTCTCCACTAGCGAAGGAAAATATCACTGTGAGTCATTGGTCATTTCAAGTGGCGGCCTGTCCATGCCAAAACTTGGCGCAACACCTTTTGGTTACAAAGTCGCACAACAATTTGGCCTAAAGCTCAAAGAAACCACCGCTGGTCTAGTGCCATTCACCTGGCAAAACACCGACAAAGAAGCCTTTGAGTGTTTGTCTGGCATTAGCTTACCAGTGAGCGTGACCAGCGAAAGCGGCGTCAACTTTAGTGAAGATATGCTATTTACCCATCGCGGAGTGTCAGGCCCAGCAATTCTACAAATCTCATCATATTGGCAGACAGGTCAAGCGGTCACAATCGACTTACTGCCTCACGGCGACCTGACTGCATTGCTCACTAACGCCAGAGAAAACAATCCTAAACAAGCCCTTAAAACGTGCTTGAGCCAGCATTTCCCTAAACGTCTCATCGAGCGATTAATCGAGTTAGACAAGCTCACCGACAAGCCGTTAAACCAGTTTAATGACAAAGAATACGCCACTATCGCCAACTACTTCCATCAGTGGCAACTAAAACCAAATGGCACCGAAGGCTACCGCACCGCCGAAGTGACATTGGGCGGCATCGACACCGACGAAATCAGTTCAAAAACCATGATGGCAAAAAATGTTGAAGGGTTATATTTCATCGGCGAAGTCGTCGACGTCAGCGGCTGGCTTGGCGGCTACAATTTCCAATGGGCTTGGAGTTCAGCTTGGGCAGCAGGGCAAGCAGTTTAATATTGATTAGGAACAATAAAGTTAGCCCGGAGATACGTCACTTTACGCTAACGGGCTGGCATACAGTAAGTTTTCAATATTTTGGTCAGGTGTTTAGGTCGAAATGGTAAGATTTAACAGTGAAGTGGTAAGCCAAATTACAAAAAATAGGCGCTTATAGCCCATTGACCAGCTTTAATCGTGATCGTTGGTGTCAGCAAATGAGTAAGTCGCTTTCGCGCAAAAGCAAGTTAGACCGTGAAATATCTGTCTGTGTCATTTATTGAATTCACGATACATTTTCTAATACATTACCAGTCGGACTTATTTGTTAATTTTATGATTAAAATTAACAAATAAACGATTATTGCACCGCTACTTTTTTGGTGTTAAATTCGAATGGGATTAAAAGACATTGAATATAAATGACATTATTATGGTTGCTTTTTTTGTATATCCCTCCTAGTTTATTCGGTATTCTCATATATAAATAAGTAGGTGAGCATAAAATGACAGACAAATCTTTTCTCATAGTAAAAGCAATACTGAAATATAATTTTTATCTGTTAAACGAATGGCTTGAAGAACATCGTGATGCACAACCAAATGAAATGAAAAACAGTATTTATCATTATGCATCAATAGACACGTGCTCCAAGATAATTAATTCTGATGATTTGAGATTATATGATGCAAAATTCTGTAATGACGAACAAGAATACGAAATTGGTAAAGGCAATGTCCAGAATTTTTTTAATCGAATTGACAAAAACTTCAAGGTATCAAACTTTAAAAATAATGAAGATGAACCTTACCAAAGGCATGAGTATTCAAGCGAACAAGACAATATTATTTTTGATGAACTACTAGGTAACTACTCCAAATACAACCCAAACTGGTTATCATATATTGCATGTTTCAGCTCACCGACTAGAGTAAATGAGGAGCATTTATTACCTAATGATAATCTTGCTATGTGGCGAGGATATGCTAAAAATGGGCAAGGAGCGTGTTTAAGTTTCTCACGTGTTGACCTAGAAGATCATATTGAAAATGTTCCTAACCTTTTAATGCTTGATGTTTTATATGAAGAATATCAAAAAGCGTTTTTTATAAAATCACTTTACCGATTGGCATACGATATGAATTATTGCACTGATACCAATAATAACGCGTTATCCTCATATATGTTGGCTATGCATATTAAAACTAATATAGGAAATGTTAGCAAAAAACAATTGGTCGAAGCATTCTCACTAGCATTTCGATGTATTCCGTCATTTTTTAAGCATGAAGGCTTTAAAGAGGAAAATGAAATCAGATTAGTTTATATACCTAACATTCATACCAAATACGATGAAAGAGTTAGCTATCTTGGTACGGGTAATCGAGCAAGACCCTATATTAATTTATCAAGTTTGATGAGTGATGAAAAATCTCCACTACTTCCTATATCCGAAATAACATTTGGCCCAGATTCCTGTAACCAGTCATATAAAGATGAATTCCTTATGACAAACGGTACTGCCGTATGTCTAGAGCGTGGTATCCGGGAAAGTTTCTCTAAAATCCCCTACAGGTCTACTACTTAAGATAATTGCAATGTAAGAGGCACTAATAAGGTGGATATCAAAAGAGTCTTGAATTAACAACTAGCGAAATGATTTTGGGCAGATGCAAATAAAATAGCATCGCAGCATTTAATTTTCATCAGCCCATGTTTCTCCCATACAAAACCTAATCTCTAACCCACATTGGCACGATAAATCCTATGGCGCTATGTGCCCCGTAGCGAGCTAGGCAGAATTTCACATTTTGGTTCGAGCAAACTTAATTGTTCCTAGACATAATTGTATTGAAAGAATTAAAACGAAGACAATTAAAATGTTGTTACCCAGATTGTCTTCGCTCTAAAT
>Ga0209395_1007962_pt1 | contig 10970 bp, 9 predicted proteins | sample GOMGulsemesocosm_3_FD_184635 | JGI IMG/M metagenome (GOLD analysis project Ga0209395, IMG submission 184635) | Methane-oxidizing microbial communities from mesocosms in the Gulf of Mexico - GOM9D Gulf of Mexico (SPAdes) (version 2) | ecosystem: Environmental > Aquatic > Marine > Cold seeps... | reverse complement strand
TTTTCAACAGCCCATGAGCTTCTATTAAATCAGTAATTTCCCCTACCTCTTATTCATCAAAACTCGACTAGCAATAAAAACTCTCATTTACTGCATTCAACTAATCCAATCTTTCATACTTTTTTCAGCATTGTCATCTCATGAGTTATGAGCTAGAGTAGCGCACCATTTTCGCGGTAATACATTGTTATTAAAGTGAATTTGTAATGATTAAATAATACTTTCGTATGCTATTAACTAGGTAATTATTAATAGAAAACCATTAAACAAGGATGTAATAAAATGAAAGCAAAATCACTCTACTCGCTATTATTATCAGGCGTTATCGCACTTTCTGTTGCTGGCTGTAGCTCTTCATCAGTAAAACGCAATGCAGACCAAGAATTCCCACTTGAAGTAACAACAACTGCACCTGCATTTATTTTTCCAATCAGTCTGCATGGCGTTCCTGGTGATACCACTGAAGTTGGTTTAGCTATTTCTTCAGGTGCGTTAACAGAATACGGCGCATCGGTAATTTCTGGTCAACAGCTATATAGCGTAGTGGGCAACCTTTCTTGGACGCTGGGTGAAAATATGCGTCGTCAAGCAAGCCAAGATAAACTCGAGATGACAGGTTCTGCAGAGCAGTATGCAATTGAACTTGATAAGAAAATGAAAACACTAACCAGTAAGCTAAAAGCGTCTGGTGTTCTCACTAACAAAGACTACAACTTTAAGTATGTTGTTGTACTACATGTTGATTCAGCAGGTGGCATTCCAATTCCAATGATGACTAAGGTGACTGCATTTGGTGGTGTGATGGATATGGAGACACGTAAGATTGTGTCTTACATCGAAAAAGACCTGACATTATCGCAAGACGCAATTCTTGCGCAAATGCCAATCGAAATGAACAAGATCATTGCTGAATTATTAGATAAGCCAGAAGAAGAAGCTTAATCACTTCAGAATCAGTACTTAATGCCTATTACCTCAGACCTGCTGTAATAGGCATTCTTACAGCTAACAACAAATAAGATAAATCACGCCCATTCATTCAGCATTGAATGCATGAACCGAGATATCCACGTGCTTGTCAATTGCGCTTAACTTGGAAGAACGAGATTGAAACAAAGTAAGCATAGTATTATTTTTATTTTTTTAGTTGGGTGCTCTTCTAACCAAAGCAATTTGCAAACTACATCAAAGCAGGGTTTAACGGTAGAAACTAAATTAATACCGACACAAGTATTAAGTAACGAACAAAGACCTAAACAACAAGCTAAACCATTGCCTAAACAGCAAGTTAAACCATTGCCTAAACAACAAGCTAAACCATTGCCTAAACAACAAGCTAAACCATTGCCTAAACAGCAAGCTAAACCATTGCCTAAACAGCAAGCTAAACCATTGCCTAAACAACAAGCTAAACCATTGCCTAAGCAACAAGCTAAACCATTGCCTAAGCAACAAGCTAAACCATTGCCTAAGCAACAAGCTAAACCATTGCCTAAGCAACAAGCTAAACCATTGCCTAAGCAACAAGTTAAACCATTGCCTAAGCAACAAGCTAAGCCATTGCCCGATGATGCAAAATTATTATTACCACCAACATTACCGGTACTAACGCCAAACATTAAAGCACCGAAGAAATTCAAACATCCTTTAACAGATGCTGACAAGCTAATATTTATGTTAGGCGAGGACGAAAAAGGGCTTTATTTATATGGTGAAGGCGCAATTGTCGAAGGTGCCTTCGATAAATTTCAGCTTTATATCAATTACTATAATAACAAGAATATAACGCTAAATCGGTTGATGCTTCACAGCCCTGGGGGACTAGTAAACGAAGGGCTGAAAATGGGGGGATATATAAGACAAAACAGCTGGACAACAGACAGCGATAAGCACATGAAGTGCTATTCCGCATGTGCGTTAATTTTTGCTGCTGGTGTCAAAAAACGAATTCAAGCAGGTGCAGAAGTGGGATTTCATCGTCCATACGACCCAGTAAGACCTGATACACCAGAGTTCATAGACATAGTATATAAACAATATAAGCCTTATTGGCATTACATTCAGGGTTCGCCTGCTTTATACGATATTTTTATGAAAGGATATGGTCGTGAGGACATGCTTATATTAAAAGCAGATTCAATAGACCAATACATGAACGTTGAGACATATTAATGATAAATAAAATAAAGTCAGTACAGAATATATTACCTAAGCACCCATTATTAAATTTCATACTGTTTCTGATGGGACTATTAGTTATTGCGTTTAATGTGATGGGATACGATATTTTATTTCATGATGAACCATGGCTAGGTATCGCATCGCCATTTGGTATCTTATTAGGCTGTACAGAAATTGCTGTACTACTTTGGACCTCTGCGGTCATTAAAAATTGGTGTAATGTAAGTCGAATACTTAAAATCATTATTCTGGTACTTGTTCCCTCTTTTGCATTTCTTTGTTACTCGGGTATTAATAGTTATTTAACCTCCCTTGCGACGGCTGAAATAAGAAAAGTGCAAGAAGTTCAGACTCGTAATGCCAATGATGATAAATACATAGAAAGCGTTATAAATGAAAAACTGACCATTGAAACGCAACTATCTAAGCTCAGTACCGAGAGTGATACACTCAACAGTAAAATCAACAATATTAATGAGCAAATAAACGCGAGAAACGAAGCTGCAAGTGCACGCCGTTTAAAAGCATCAAACTGCTCATTAGTACCCGATTGTGCAGCGTCAGTTAAGGCCTTTGAAACCCAAGCTAAGCTGCTACAGAACGAGCTACCGAGTCTTTATAGTTCGAGAGAACAAAATAACAAACGTAGCAACAAATTAGTAGACCAATTAGATCTTATTCTTGGCGAGATCAAAGAGCAAAAACGAACGTCGACGCAGAGTATGAATCAGTTCGCAGGCACTCAATCTAGTTTTAATATGAAGAAAAAAGCCTATGAAGATATTATCTTGTCTATCTCAAGTTGGTTTAACTGGGTACCAAAAGATCCATTTAACGTTTTCATCGGATTTGTCTCTTTCCTCATTTACCCTGTTTACTTTATTCTCAACTTATTCTTGGCATTAAATTCAGAAGGTAACGTCGCAGCTAGAAATGCTCGAAAAACAAAACGGTTAGAAAACAAATCATTACGCCAGGCGACATTAAACAAAATAATTAATTATCAACGAATTAAAGTTGCAATAGTAAGACGTTCAGCCCTCACTAAAAAAACACATCGTAATTTACTTTATAAAAAAACGATCAAATACTTTCGCGTCTGGGCTAGTCGACGTACAAAATTAGTCGTCACAGAAGTAGAGAAAATCATCGAAGTTGAAAAAAAAGTCGAAGTCATTGTTGAAAAAATTAAAGAAGTTGAGCTCCGAATTGAAGTGCCAGTCGAAGTTGAACGCATCGTCGAAATTAGAGTTGAAGTTCCTATTGAAGTTGATCGCATCGTCAAGGTGCCAACTGAAATACCCATCTATATCGAAAAAATCCAAAAAATACCAGAACCTGTTTTTATTAAAGAACCACAAATTATAATCCATGAACGCATTATTCCTGTACCAGAGAACATAACAGGAGAAAAACTAGAGGAATTATTAAATGCGCAGCCTAGACTTAACGAAGATGTACGAACTGCAGAAAGAGAAGCTACTCTCACAAACGCATGCTAAGGATGCGCTGAGACAACAGGCTCAAGCGGAACAACAACGACATACCAGAGAACAAGCACTACAACATCAAGTCAACCTGAAACAGGCTAAATTAAAAGCGCAAATGGATCAATTAGACTCGCAATTAGAGATGGAAAAAAAAGCCTATAATGCCGAAATAGAAAAGCAACAAAAGGTACTGGAATCGCAAGTAGCCGGGTTTAAAAAAGAAATTGAAATAAAGAAAAAGCAATTAGAAAAAAAACAAATTGAACTGGAGCTTGAAGATAAAAACATCCCAAGTTTAAAGCAAAAAAGTCGTTATAAAAGTGCGAATAAAGACGTAAATATTAATCCTCGCCGAGAACGGATTTGGGCTTGGTTTAAAATGCTAACATTATATTCATTCATTTTTGTGTTTATTATTCTATTATTTTTAATCATATATCTTAGTTATCGTTGGGCAGTTGAAACGCCTTCGATTAGAACCGCAGAAACTAAAATAGAAAAAATTGTAGAAAAAGAAATTATCCCTGATGAATGTACGCAAATACGCCGAAACGGTAAAGTATATATCAGCTGCGACGGTGTTCAAATTGACGGTACATCGACAATTAGTGAGAGTGGTATTAAAAACATTCCAGATTTAGTGACGGAATAACGAATGAAGCTTTCACCATAAGTACTTAATGCCTATTACCTCAGATCTGCTGTAATAGGCATTTTTATATTTATCTTACGATCAAACGTACTATTAAACGTGTGTTACTTTCTCTTCTTCCACACTAGGCTGATCACTTAATACTTCGGCAAGTGTAGAACGACATAGGTGTCCCTCAACCTCGCCATCTTCGTTTAATACCGGCAATGGTACTGCGTTATCCAGCAGTTCAGGAATAACCGTTTCGATTAACGCATCACTTTGCACCGCAGGTACATCTTCTAATAACGACGCGTCAAGGGTATTACTGTAATCACTTTTTTCGACGTTATCTAATGTATCTTGTGTGATCACACCTTGATAACCATCTTTGTTTACCACATAGCCATAATCTTGTTTTGACTTGCGCATTTGTAAAACAGCTTCACCAATAGTTTCTGTCGAAATGCGGCAGACTTGTGGTTGCATCACTGTTTCTACAGTCAATGCACGTGCACGGTTTACATCTTTCACAAAGGCTTCAACATAATCATCAACCGGATTAAGCAAAATATCAACTGGCTCACCCTGTTGCACTAATATGCCATCGCGTAAAATAGCAATGCGATCGCCTAAGCGTAGTGCTTCATCAAGATCATGGGTAATAAAGATAATAGTTTTATGTAGCTTTTCCTGCAGCTCAATTAGTTGATCTTGCATTTCACTGCGGATCAGTGGGTCCAACGCAGAAAATGCTTCATCCATTAACAGAATTTCGGCATCGGTACACAAAGCACGCGCTAAACCAACACGTTGCTGTTGACCACCAGAAAGCTGTCCCGGGTATTGTTTTGCATAGCCATCTAAGCCGACGGTTTTCAACCACTCCGTTGCGCTCTTCTGCCACTCAGCCTTTTTAACACCTTGTACTTGTAGGCCATAGCCAATATTGTCTAATACGCTGCGGTGTGGCATCAATCCGAAACGTTGGAATACCATCGACATTTTGTTACGGCGAAAATCTTGCAGGTCTTTACTTGATAACTGCATGACATCACTGCCAGCAACTTCAATTTCACCCGCAGTGGGTTCGATTAAGCGGTTAAAATGGCGGATCAAGGTCGATTTACCTGAACCTGATAAACCCATGATGACAAATATCTCACCCGGATAAACATCTAGGTTAATATTCGATAGACCAACAGTATGACCAGTTTCAGCTAGGATGGCATCTTTTGATTTTCCGGCTTTAACTTGCTCAAGTACCTTTTTTTCATCTTTACCAAAAATTTTGTATAAATTCTTAATGCGAATTAACGGGCTTTTCTTTTCACTCGAACTCATCTTAATGCCCTCCTAAATTCTGTAGCGTGCGTTTGGCGTAACTTTGCGAGATACGGTCAAAGATAATAGCCAATGCAACGATAGCTAAACCATTCATCAAACCAAGAGTAAAGTACTGATTAGTAATGGATTTCAATACAGGTTGACCTAAACCTTTAACGCCAATCATAGATGCGATCACAACCATAGCAAGCGCCATCATAATCGTTTGGTTGATTCCGGCCATGATATTAGGCATAGCCAGTGGTAACTGCACACCAAATAAACGTTGCATAGGGCTAGCACCATAAGCGGTTGCCGCCTCTAATACTTCTTTGTCAACAAGACGGATACCTAAGTTCGTTAAGCGGATCACTGGCGGCACAGCGTAAATAATAACAGCGATAACACCCGGAATTTTACCGATACCTAATAGCATCACCACAGGGATCAAATATACAAAGGCAGGCATGGTTTGCATAATATCGAGAATAGGGGTCACTGCTGACTGCACCCGGTCTGAACGTGCCATCGCGATCCCGATTGGGATACCAATAAGTACAGCGAGTAGCGTCGAGACCAGAATAATACTCATGGTTCGCATGGTATTGTCCCACATACCAAAGAAGCCGATGAGGAAAAAGGCCACAACAACGCCTAAGGTTAACTTCCAAGAGCGACTAGCGATATAAGCAAACACCGCGAGTACAGCAATCACTAACCACCAAGGGCTACTGAGTAATAATTTTTCAAACCAGATAAGAAAGGTAAGTAAGGGATCAAAGAACGCTTCAATACTATCACCGTATTCACGCGAAAAACTGCGATAAGCGCCATCCAATGTTTTTCTAATATCGAGTAATTGGTGACGATCTAACTGCGGTATATCCGAAAGCCATGAACTGTCTGACATATTATTTATTTCCTAAAATGAAAAAGCCCGAATGCTTCGGGCTGTATACCCAAGCTACTCCAAGATGCACAATCAGCAAACCAAAAGGAGAGGATATTCAAGGCATGAAGTCGACGATTTAGTTATTCTAAATCAAGACTTCATAACACCGAAGATTCCTTCTTTCGGATTGCCCTACGGGAGGCTAGCTGATATAGCATCTCGGAGTGGTTTGGGTATCGTTGAAAGACTATAGTTCTGACACTGCTTTCTTGATTTTTTTCGCGGTAGCTGAATCAACCCACTGTGACCAGGTCTCTTCATAATTGGTAATAAAGTGTTCAACACTATATTCACCATCTGCTTGTTGATCTTCCATCCAAGCAAGTAACTCATTCATCTGAGCATTTTTAAACGAACGAGCAGAAAGGTAAGCCATTACTTCAGGGGCTCTAGCCGCAAACTTTTCAGTCACCACAGAGTCTACTGCTGATGGCGGATACATGGTTGCTTTCGGTGTTAAGCAATCGTTTTGAGTGATACATTCTTTGAAATGTTTTTCATCGATGCCAGAACCAAAATCAACCTTAACCATTTTGTATTTACCCAATACAGCGGTCGGCGCCCAGTAATAACCAAACCAAGCTTCTTCACGCTCATAAGCTTTAGCAATAGAACCAGATAAACCAGCGCCTGAGCCTGGATCAATTAAATCAAAGCCTGAATCAGCAAAGTCCATTGCTTCAAACAGTTGCGATGTTGAGATTTGACAGTTCCAACCTGCTGGACAACCCATAAATGCAGACTTGCTTGGATCTTCAGGGTGTTTGAATAATTTAGCATTCGCTTTAATTCCAGCAATAGTCGCTAAGCTTGGGTCTTTCTCAACCATATAGGCAGGAACCCAAAAACCTTCTTCTCCACCATCGCTAAGAGTAACACCGGCATAACGAATACGCCCATCTTCAACGCCTTGATCAAGCGCTGATTTCATCGAGTTACTCCAGAATTCAGGAGCAATATCAGGTTGGCCTTTTTCAATCATAGCAGTACCAGTCGGCATGGTATCGCCAGGAACAAGTTCAGCATTACAGTCAAAACCATGTTCAAGAATGAAACGGTCGATATTAGCGATTAGAGTAGCTGAATTCCAGTTCATGTCGGCAATAGTAACATCGCCGCATTCGCCTGCATTAGCAAAGGTTGAAAGAGAAGTAGTCGCAAGAAGTAGTGAAGTAGCGAAAGTTTTCCGCATATGAATAATATCCTTATTATTTATGAAGTGCCCTAATATTACATTAATTTGCTACTAAAAGCTTAGATTAATGACAAATATGATAAGGCATCATGAATAACATAAGGTATTATATAGTAATAGCTATAACTATTACGTCATCACTTCTAGACCGTGAGTGAGTTATTCTTCCGCTTGGATTTGGCCTACCAACAATACCGGCGCAGCATCTAATTTTTCGGCATCCATCATAGAGGCAATGCGTTCAACAGCAGACAATAGCTGACTCTGTTCCCACTCTTCTAGGTTTTGATAACGAGTAATAAAATGGTCTTGCAGCGGTTTCGGTGAACTACTTAGCAAGGTTATGCCTGCTTCACTCAAGGACAAATGCACTTTACGTTTGTCGGTTTTACTTCGAGTTCTAATCACTAACTCTCGGCTTTCAAGACGGTCAATAATCGTTGTTACGGTGGCAGCACTGAGTGCTATTTCCTTGGCAATATCTTTCGCTAGTGGCGCATCGAGCATAGCAATATTTTGCATTACCATCAGCTGAGGTCCGGTTAAACCAGACTGCTTATTCAACTTGCGAGAATGTATATCAATGGCTCTGATCACTTGGCGCAATGATACTAATAATTCTTCATACTTTTCCATAACCCTTCCATAATTCGCCCCTCATTTTTCGAAACAATAACAGAAATTTACCCCGGACTCATACTCCAAATGTGAAAAAAGCAAAATAACGTCTACCATTATTTTGCTTTTGTTGTATTCCTAACCACTATCGAACCAATTTATCGGTTCAAACGAGAGTAGAGGACATGTTAATTCACTAATTCAATTTTATTAAAGTCGATTTCATTTTCTTTCGGAGAGCATTCAATCGCCGCAACCGTCTTGTATTTTTTCGCAAGAATATAACCGAAACAACCAAGAATAAGTGCGATAGCCAGAGCGCCAACCCATTGAATTTGTAAGAAATCCAATTTAAACAATAACGTCAAGCAACTCATTAATACTATATTGCCTATGATGTATTTAGCTTTACCGAAACGTGCGACGGTTAAGTTTAAATTATCAGTATAAAGACGCACTAATGAATCCAGCGAGTTAATCACAAAAGTGATTCCCACTAATATCATAGCTAGGTTATAGAAACCTGTTGTCGCGATCTCATTCACACTGTAATAGTAAAGAACCGAGAACCACACCGCGATTGGAATAGACGGAAATACCATCATTGCAATCAGTACTTGATAGGTTTTCATACCACCAACAAAACGAGAAGTGAATTGACCAATCATGATGCTCCAAGAGAACCACCAGAATAAGTAAAATTCATGGTAATCATTCATTGGTAAAACAAAGTGATGTATATTACCAAAGTAATCGCCAATCAATGCAAAGGTAGTTGCAAACTCGCTTACACTTGATTCTTCAGATAAGAACGCGCCAGCCCACATCAATACGATCAAACCTAAGAATAACCAAGTACTCGCTAAACTTAATATACGTACATAACGAATACTAGTACTTGAATAAACCGCTGCTGCGATAACAACAAACACAATCAGGTAGAAACTACCCACTATCGTTTCGCCATCGCCTAATTCAGGTAAGTACCAAGGCAGATTGGTCAGTAATAAATAAGCAGTAAAGGCACAAGTACCGATAATGATAAGATTATTGATGAATTTAATTAAAGGGATTTCAAAGAACTTCACTCTAGGTTCAATAACGCAAAAATAGAAACAAGTTAAGAAGTAGAATGCCCAAATCAGAAATGCCCAGAAACCAAATTCAATGGCTAGCGGGTTACTGAAGCTATATTCAGGGCTTGCTGCAAGGTTTGCATAACCAGCAAATTCGGTCAGCGGAAACATGATCAGTCCCACATCCAGACCCGAAGTAAATAGAATAGCGATAAAGGTAAACGTACGAACGGGTGTAACGCCGACACATCGCACATTACCCCAACGGAAAATTACAAATGCAATTGCAGCAAAGGTAAATAAAATACCTATGGTAAGCCAAGTAGTCATTTTTTAAACTCCATGTAATAAAACATAAACTGATATCCTTATTTATGTTTTAAATAGCCTTACTCAACGTTTAAGTTAGCAACCTTTTTAGGCTGCATTAACCCTCAAACCTTAAATATCGTATTGCCGATATTTAAACCCTGATGAATTGAGTTTGGCGTTAATAGACCATTCAGCCAGAGTGGCTTAGGCTGGTCAGATACCTAGATAGCTAATACGTTATTTTCACAACGTATTAATGCTATTTTCTTAAAATACAATCATTAACAACAGACGCTACCGTTAAGCAGGCTGTCGTTTGGGTTCTTGTAATCGCTGAGTACTTTGCCATTCAGGCGCGACGGTTACAGTAGCCGCATCAGCTTTAAGCAGTGTATTGCCCAAGATAAGATCTGCAGCGCGTTCAGCCAGCATAATAGTCGGTGAGTTAAGGTTGCCATTTGGAATAGTTGGGAAAATAGAGGAATCAACCACTCTTAACCCGTCAATACCATGAACTCTTGTTTCTGAATCAACCACAGCCATAGCGTCTTCGCCCATCTTGCACGAACAAGAAGGATGATAAGCACTCTCTACCGCACTTCTGACAAAACTGTCGATCTCTTCATCAGTTTGAATATCTGTTCCCGGTTGGATCTCCTCACCGCGGTATTCATCCAGTCCTGGTTGATTAATGATCTCGCGCGTTAAGCGCACACAAGCCCGGAAACCTTCTATATCCTCAGCATGCGAAAGATAGTTAAACTGAATATGCGGCGCAACGTGGGCATCGTTAGAGACTACTTTTACAAAACCACGGCTCTTCGGTTTGTTATGACCAACATGAACCTGAAAACCATGTCCAGCAAATGCTTCTTTACCGTCATAACGCATTGCTGCAGGTAGAAAGTGATACTGTAAATCAGGCCATTCTAATCCCGGTTTTGAACGAATAAAGCCGCAAGACTCAAAGTGATTCGTCGCACCTAGTCCTGATTTATCAAAGAACCAACGCGCACCAATAAACAGCTTGTTTAATGGGTCTAGTTTGCCATTCAACGAAATCGGTTTAAGACACTTGAATTGAAAATAGAATTCAAGATGATCTTGTAAGTTCTCACCTACTCCTGGTAATTCATGTACTTGCTCAATACCGGCCTCTGCGAGTGTGCTCGATTTACCAATACCTGAT
>Ga0209395_1007957_pt1 | contig 10977 bp, 9 predicted proteins | sample GOMGulsemesocosm_3_FD_184635 | JGI IMG/M metagenome (GOLD analysis project Ga0209395, IMG submission 184635) | Methane-oxidizing microbial communities from mesocosms in the Gulf of Mexico - GOM9D Gulf of Mexico (SPAdes) (version 2) | ecosystem: Environmental > Aquatic > Marine > Cold seeps... | reverse complement strand
CCTCTGCAGTTGGCTGCTATTTCAGAGCTCTATCTGATTTTTGGCATCTTGTATTTGCACTTAGTATATGTTGAAGAGAAGCGTGGCGAAGTTGTGAAGCTGTTGATTTTCCCCGACAGTGTGGATGTCAACAGCTATAGGAGGCTCAGAGTCGCTGCGCGCTGGGCCAGAGTTAAAGTGGTCGATGAGTAATTTGGCTGCGATTCTTCTACAAGCCTAGGCTAGGGCCACTGGTAGTTTATCGGGGTCAAGATGGTATCTCTGGCCTGGGGGCCCAGTTGTGGGTAGTCCAAGGTAAAATGCAGCCCGCGGCTCTCTTTTCGTAACATAGCTGACTGGATGATTAATTCCGATACCAGCGCTAGATTACGTAACTCCAATAAATCTTTGCTAATTTTATAATTACTGTAGTACTCGGCAATCTCTTTGTGTAGAAGATCCGAGCGGTGTTTTGCTCGTTGCAGGCGCTTGTCGGTGCGCACTATACCTACGTAATCCCACATGAAACGTCTTAATTCGTCCCAGTTGTGAGCGATAATAACGTCCTCATCAGAATCGGTAACTTGGGATTCATCCCAGGAGGGGATCACAGGGTAGTAAAATGTTGTATCTAATTGTTTTTTGATTGTCGTGGCGCAGGCGGTGGCAAATACTATGCATTCCAGTAGTGAGTTGGAAGCCAGGCGATTGGCCCCGTGCAAGCCAGTAAAGGCGGTTTCACCAATAGCGTAAAGTCCCTCGATATCCGTATTGCCATTGATATCAGTAATGACGCCACCACAGGTATAGTGAGCTGCGGGAACGATAGGTATTGGCTGATTGCAGATATCAATGCCCAGTTGTTGGCAGCGCTGGTAAATGGTCGGGAAGTGGCTTTTGATAAATTCATCATCGCGATGGGATATGTCCAAGTACAGGCAATCAGCACCGAGGCGCTTCATTTCATGGTCAATCGCCCTGGCGACGATGTCACGAGGTGCCAATTCGCCTCGGGAGTCAAATTTATGCATAAAAGCTGAACCGTCAGGTAGCTGCAGTTTCCCGCCCTCACCGCGCACCGCTTCGCTGACTAAAAAAGATTTTGCCTGCGGGTGATAGAGACAAGTAGGGTGGAACTGGTTAAATTCCATATTTGCGACTCTACAGCCTGAGCGCCAGGCCATGGCTATTCCATCGCCGCTGGCGCCATCTGAGTTGCTGGTATACAAATAAGCCTTGGAGGCGCCGCCTGTGGCTAGAACTGTATGTCTGGCTTTAAAAACATCGATCACACCTGTGTCACTATTGAGTACATAAGCGCCCAGACACTGATTATCCGAGAGGCCCAGTTTAGTTGTAGTGATAAGATCTATAGCGACACTGTGCTCGATTAAACTGATCGAGGGTTCGGCCTGAGCTTTTTCAATCAAGGTTTGTAGTATCGCTTTACCTGTCGCATCGGCAGCATGGATAATGCGTCGGTGGCTGTGACCACCCTCTTTTGTTAGGTGTAGCTGACCATTTTCCTTGCTGAAGGGAACTCCTTGCTCGATCAACCAGTCAATAGACTCACGGGCGTTTTCCACTGTGTAGTTAACCGCATCGCTGTGCGATAAAAAACTACCGGCAGTTAAAGTATCGGCGGCATGATTTTGCTCAATATCTGACTCGTCAATCACCGCCGCTACTCCACCCTGAGCCAGCCAGGTTGAACCGCTGGTCAAGTCGCCTTTGCTGAGTACCGCAATACTGGCGTTGGCTGCTAGTTTCAGGGCTAAAGTTAAACCTGCAGCTCCACTGCCGATGATTAAAATATCAAACTCACGCTGCGCTTTCATAATGGCATTACAACTATTTGGCTTCGGGGAAATATATTGCGGGACGATTAAAGAGTACCCGCACGGATTTAACGACTTTGCAGGTCAAAAAGCTAGTCAAATAATCACAAAGGTTATCATTAAAGTCATTACTCATCCTCATTGGCATAGCTGGGAATAAAAATTTTATATAGAACAGAGGGTAGGAGTAAGGTTGAGACATAGGCGCTAGTTTTCAGCGGTTGAATTAAGGGTATGGCTGGTTAAGGTATTAATGCACAATCGGCTCAATGGGGGCATGTTATTGTGCAGAGTAAATATAACATTTGTTGTCACTCTGCGGACAAGATTTAATTTCATCACCCCAGAAAGTGCTACGACAGTCGTTTATCGTAAGTGAAAACCTTATTGAATTAAATGAATTTAAAGAAAGCTCACTGCAAATTTAATGAGAGTTAAAATTAAATTGATAATTTTTTAAAATGGCGGAACTATTTATACAACCGTTACTCATATATGTCAGTAATCTCGGATCGACCGCTGGGAAAAAAATCTCCCGGTTTGTGTATTTGTTGCCCTAGGTAGGTATTGTTTGAAGCACAGCGTACAAGGTTTGTTGTGATCATCAATAACAGTTTTGGGTTTGGTAGAGTTTTTATATTAAGGGTTTTAAGTGTCGGGCGAGAATAACGCTGAAATCGATAAGCAGCTAGTAAAGAGAGTACAAGAGGGAGATAAGCGCGCATTTGATCTGCTGGTGGCCAAATATCAGCACAAGATTATTGCATTAATTGGTCGCTACGTATTCGATCAAGATGAGGCGCTGGATATCTCTCAGGAAGCATTTATCAAAGCTTACCGTGCGTTACCTAGGTTCAGAGGTGACAGTGCTTTTTATACTTGGCTTTATCGAATAGCGATAAACACAGCAAAGAATCATTTAGTGTCCAGGGGACGTAGACCTCCGGATGTAGATATAGATGTGGCGGATGCGCAATATTTTGAAGGCGAGAACAAATTACATGATCTTGGCAGCCCTGAGAGCAATTTGATCAGAGGAGAGATCGATCAGGTGATTAAAAACGTGCTCAATGCCTTGCCAGTTGATTTGAGAGTCGCTTTAACGCTACGCGAATTTGAAGATATGAGCTATGAAGATATTTCAGTGATCATGGACTGTCCGGTAGGTACCGTCAGATCCCGAATCTTCAGAGCGCGGGAGGCCATTGATAAAGAGGTTTCCCCATATTTAAGATGATTAGTATTGATTTAGCTCTTATAGCGAGTAGCTTTATTGAGTATTTACTAAAAATAAAAAATGATTTATCTGTTAGGAGTATCTAGATAATGTACCAAAAATCACTTGAACCTCTATCGGCTATGATGGACGGTGAAATTGAAGAGTTTGAATTGCGCAGAGTCATTGATCGCACTGCAAACGATGAAGAGCTGAAGGCCAAGTGGCTGAGGTATCATTTAGCTCAAGATGTTATTAAAGGACGCTCAATAAATGTATCAGCCGAAATTGATTTGGTCTCACGGGTAAGTAGTGCTCTTGAAGATGAGCCTAGTTACCATGCGAGCACCATAACAGAAACCGAATCCACTACTAAAAGTGAGTTGGAATCGGGCAAGGCATTGTGGTGGAAACCAATGGCCAGTATGGCAGTGGCTGCATCCGTGACTGCTGCGGTACTGTTAGGGTCTCAGCAGTTTGGCGGGGTTAACGTCACCCCATCGGCAAGTTTTGAACTGGCCGGCCAGTCATCGCTAAACAATGGTTTTCCTCAAGGTCAGTACGGTAGTAATTTGTCGACCGTTTCTGCGTCATCTCAAGCGGCTGCACCGCAAGTTGTGCGCACCGCCTACGGTATGGGACAGTATGTTCAGCAGCATAGAGATATGACTTATGCCAAATCTGCCAGCTGGCAAGTGAATTGGCTACCGCAAGGGTTTACCAAAATAGAGCATAGAGTTACCGCCGCTGCTGAAGTGTTGCTGTTTTCCAACGGCAAGGCAAGTGTCTCTATTAATATCGAACCTCTGGGGTCTCAAGTCGCCTCTCAGGGAATGATTGACAGTGATGAATTATTGGCCTTTGGCGTGCGCTCGAAGAGCAATTTTATCACCGTAGTAGGACCTGTATCACAAGATGTTGCTGCTAAAATTGCTGCGTCGGTGGATGCGGCAACTAAGTAACACAAGTAGCTTTGCAGAGCTGCCAGCAGTAATTTATCTGTTGAGGGCGGTGTTGCAATATGTAGTTACGGGAAAATTTAGTGTCATAAGACGCTGAAAGTAAATACTGGAAAATAGGTCTTTTGTGAGTGATTAGACCACGAGTGATTTTTCAGGAGTTTTAAGTCTTTTTAAATTGGTCGTATTCCCCTGTACGATCAATTTAGAAAACTTAAACATCAGCAAATAAATCAGATAAGTCTTGAGAGCCTTGAAGTACTGTTGAATATTAGTAAAGCGTAAGGGCTTCGGGCAGAACATAGATTATCACCCCTATCTTCATGTTGTGTATTTAAATACTGACGCATTTAATTTATTCCTCCATCGGTTGATTTGTAGAGTCTCTGTCCTGGGGCAGTTTTGCCCATCAAAAATAATTTTGTAATATGTCGGCAATATAATGATAGAAGAACAAGCGTTGGTTGTAGCCGTTGAAAGCAATCAGATTTTAGTCGAGGCAAGCAGGCAGTCTGCCTGTGGTAAGTGCGCGGCAAATAATGACTGTGGGCAAAGTGCAGTTGCGCAATGGGCCGCTGCGAAAATGGTCAATATCCCAGTAATCAACCCTGAAAATATAAGTATCAGTATTGGCGATACAGTTATCGTTGGAATAGACGAGCAGAGTTTTGTTCGGGCATCAGTCTTGCTTTATTTTTTACCGCTACTGGTGATGTTTGGCGTAGGCTTAATTACCACTGCTGCAGGTGCGCTTGAATGGATGGTGATTAGCACGTCTTTAGCTTCATTAGTGCTAAGCTTTTATGTGATAAAAATTTATAGCAAGAAATTTCAGCACAATCCTGACTATCAGCTGGTTGTGCTTAAAGTCGTTGTTTAACAGGTTGCAGTTAGAGCGCCGAAAACCCAAATGTATGTTCAGATTAGCTTGGAAAGTCTGCTTTATGGAAGGTAATAAATGATCAATCAAAGAGTGTCTAAATACGATAGCTTTAACAGGTTTAAGGCGGCTGTTGTTGCCACTGTGCTGCTGGCGATGTTGTCATTGTCTGTGATGGTAAGGGCCGAACTTCCTGATTTTAGGTCGTTGGTAAAAGAGTCTGCGCCGGCTGTCGTCAATATATCTACCGTAAAAAAAATCAAGAAACCGGGTGCTTTCGGATTCAAAACCCCGAAGGGTGAAGATATACCTGAGATATTTAAACCGTTTTTCCCCTCTCCTGGTCAGGGGCCGACGCCCAGAGAAAGAGTTAAGCCTGAGTCATTAGGTTCTGGGTTTATCATCAGCGAAGATGGTTATATCCTTACCAACTATCATGTTATCAAAGATGCAGAGAAAATTTTAGTGCGCTTAAATGACCGCCGAGAGCTTGAGGCTCAGGTGGTTGGCTCAGATAAACGCTCAGACATTGCGTTGTTGAAAATCGATGCGTCAGATTTACCAAAAGTGACTTTGGGCCGTTCTGCCGATCTGCAGCCGGGTCAATGGGTGCTGGCCATCGGCTCACCTTTTGGTTTTGATCACTCTGTCACAGCGGGTATCGTCAGTGCCACAGGGCGAGCGTTACGCAGTGAAACTTATGTGCCATTTATTCAAACAGATGTGGCAATCAACCCCGGTAATTCAGGCGGTCCTCTGTTTAATTTGGACGGTGAAGTGGTTGGCATAAACTCGCAGATATATACAAGATCTGGCGGCTTTATGGGATTGTCCTTTGCAATTCCTATTGATATAGCAATGAATGTAGTTGATCAGTTGCGTGAACACGGTTTTGTCAGTCGCGGTTGGTTGGGGGTTATTATTCAGGAGGTGAGTAAGGACCTCGCTGAATCTTTTGGTTTGAAGAAAGCTGAGGGAGCTCTGGTTGTTAAGGTATTACCAGGCAGTCCCGCAGAAAAAGGTGGACTGCAAGAGGGGGATATTATTCTAAAGTTTGAAGGAAGCCCGATAAATCTATCTGCCGATTTACCCCATAAGGTCGGTGTAGTAGCACCTGGAAATAAAGCACAGTTGCAGATTGTCCGATCCGGTGAATCTATGAGCTTGTCGCTGGTCATTGGAACTTTGCCGAGCGAGAAAGTGCTGACAAGTAAAGAGCCAGCTTCCCCAGGCTCTGCTCAGGCAAATAATCCCTTAAATGTATTGTTAGAAGATTTGTCCAGTGAGCAAAAAGAAGCCTTGCAGCTTTCCAGTGGTGTTTTGATAAAACAGATTAAGGACGGTGTTGGAGCCAGAGCGGGGTTGATCCCGGGGGATGTGATCACAATGCTCAATGGGACAAAAATTGAATCTATTTCACATTTGTTAGAAGTCATAGATACAGCCCCGAAAAATAAATCACTGCCCATGCGTATTGTACGCAGAGCTTCACCACTGTTTGTGCCGATAAAGTTCGATGAGTGATAGTGGCAAAACTTGCTATTAAACAGACTGTTCATGCAGCAGTTTAAACATAACTCTGGCAATTGCCGGAGTTTTGTTTTTTTGACGATTAGCACAAGACTATAACAACCCTTTAAAGTTGATAAGAAGGCGTTTGAGGGGAGAGTAATCTAGTCAGTAATACGCTAATTAATCTAAACAGGTATCCCAGTGCTAGGGAATAGGATAAAATAGCGCGCCTTTCTTTATATTAACCATAGTTTAGTCTGAGATCCCATTTGTGAGCAATCTAGAACATATCCGAAATTTTTCTATTATCGCCCATATCGATCATGGCAAATCCACCTTGTCAGATCGGTTTATTCAACATTGTGGCGGATTGTCTGATCGCGAGATGGCGAATCAAGTCCTTGATTCAATGGATATTGAGCGTGAGCGTGGGATCACCATCAAAGCGCAAAGTGTCACTTTGAATTACAACGCTAAAGACGGGAAAACCTACCAGTTAAATTTTATAGATACCCCGGGACATGTCGACTTTTCATACGAAGTGTCACGCTCTCTGGCAGCTTGTGAAGGGGCTCTACTGGTTGTAGATGCCGCCCAAGGCGTTGAGGCTCAATCTGTTGCCAATTGTTATACCGCTCTGGAACAGGGGCTGGAAGTATTGCCAGTGCTTAATAAAATGGATTTACCACAGGCGGATCCCGAGCGTGTTCAGGAAGAAATTGAAGAGGTAATAGGCATAGATGCAACGGATGTTGTGCTTATGTCAGCCAAAAGTGGTTTAGGTATTGAAGACGCTCTGGAAGCACTTGTAGAAACTATACCCGCTCCAGAGGGGGATATCGATGGCCCGTTACAAGCGCTGATAATAGATTCTTGGTTCGACCCATACTTAGGGGTTGTGTCACTGGTTCGGGTTATGAACGGTAGCTTGCGCAAGAAAGATAAAATAGTCATGAAAACCACGGGTCAATCGTACCTGGTCGATTCAGTAGGGGTATTTACCCCGAAAAGAACGCCGACAGCAGATCTTAAAGCAGGTGAGGTAGGTTATATAGTTGCGGGTATCAAAGATATCCACGGAGCTCCGGTAGGAGACACTATCACTCTGCTAAAAACTAAAGATACCCCGGCACTGGATGGCTTTAAAAAAGTTCAACCGCAAGTTTACGCAGGCCTGTTCCCAACCAGTTCAGATGATTATGAGGACTTCAGAGAAGCTTTAGACAAGTTGCGACTGAACGATGCCTCACTGTTCTTTGAGCCAGAGAGTTCCGATGCACTAGGTTTTGGCTTTCGCTGTGGCTTCCTGGGGATGTTGCACATGGAAATTATTCAGGAGCGATTGGAGCGCGAATACGACCTGGATTTAATTACCACTGCGCCCACCGTTATTTATGAAGTTGAATTGCACAACGGCGATATAGTGCAAATTGACAGCCCGTCCAAATTGCCGGACCCGGCCAGAGTAAGAGGTATGCGCGAGCCAATCGTCAAGGCGAGTATCTTAGTGCCGCAAGAGTATCTGGGACCGGTTATTGGCTTATGCGTCGAAAAGCGCGGTGTGCAAAAACATATGTTGTATGTGGGCAAACAAGTGCAAGTTAACTACGAGCTGCCTATGGCAGAAGTAGTACTGGATTTCTTTGATAGATTGAAGTCGGTAAGTCGCGGTTACGCGTCTCTGGAATACAATTTCATCCGTTTTGAACCCGCTCAGCTAGTGCGCATGGATATATTGATCAATAGCGAAAAAGTAGACGCCCTGTCTCTGATACTGCACAAAGATAACTCTCAGTTTCGCGGTCGACTACTGTGTGAAAAAATGAAAGAGCTGATCCCACGTCAAATGTTTGATGTGGCAATTCAAGCTGCATTGGGTGGGAAAATTATTGCTCGTACTACGGTTAAAGCCCTGCGTAAAAACGTCATAGCAAAATGTTACGGTGGTGATGTGAGTCGTAAAAAGAAGCTGCTGCAAAAGCAAAAGGCCGGTAAAAAGCGCATGAAGCAAGTCGGTAATGTGGAAATACCTCAGGAAGCTTTCCTGGCGGTGTTAAAGATAGACAGTTAATTATATTACAGCAAATTCTGATAACAGACTGAACTATAGCTAATTAAACCAGTCTGTTATTTTGATATTATAATAAAGGAATTTAGATGAATTTTGATTTTGCCCTAGTGTTAGTAGTACTGACTCTTGTTACCGGTGCTGGCTGGTTTATTGATAAGGTCTGGTTTGCACCAACAAGGCAGGATAGAGTTGACGCCGCTATAAAAGCTGCAGAAGCAGGCAATCAAGAATTAACTGACGAACAGTTGCACAAAATAGAAAATTTGCCTGGCTGGGCTGATTTGTCGCGCTCAATGTTCCCAGTGATCGCATTTGTCATGTTATTGCGCTCTTTTGTGGTAGAGCCTTTTCAGATCCCATCAGGGTCTATGTTGCCAACGTTAAAAATTGGTGACTTTATCTTGGTAAATAAATTCAGTTATGGGTTGCGTCTACCTGTTATCAACACCAAAATTGTGCCCATCTCTGATCCGCAGCGCGGCGATGTAGTTGTCTTTAAATACCCATTAGACCCCTCTATTAATTATATCAAACGTCTGATTGGTCTACCGGGTGATGTGATCAGTTATAAACATAAGACAATTTTTATCAATGGAGTGGCGCAGCAGAAAGACTTTAAGGCCGATTACAGCCCCAATATTTTGTTTGACGAAAATTTATCTGGGGTGAAGCATGAGATTTATACCAACGGTCGTAAAACAGGTGGTGGAGAAGGGGAGTGGACTGTTCCAGCTGGTCATTACTTTGTGATGGGGGATAACCGTGACAATAGTAACGATAGTCGCTTCTGGAAATTTGTTCCCGATCACCTATTGGTAGGTAAGGCTTTTGCGGTGTGGATGCACTGGCCAGAATTTCTGAGTATTCCAAATGTTACTAAGGCCCGCTTGATAGAGTAGGGCCGAAGCGTTTTTTGACAGACCAAGATCTAAGTTGAAGCCGTAAATTCTACACAGAGTTTACGGCTTTAGCCGATAGAGTTGGTCTTAAACGTAAATACAGTGTCTGCAAGTCGTCACGGTGCATCAGTAAGCTTGAGGCCGGGACTGCAGCAATAAATAAATTTGAACAAAGACAAACGAAGTTAATACATTGATCATTAAATCCCCAGAAATATTGATGCGCCGCATCAACTATCAGTTTAAAGACAACAGCCTTTGCGAGTTGGCGTTAACTCATCGCAGTTGTGGCAAAAAAAATAATGAGCGACTTGAGTTCTTGGGAGATTCAATCGTAAATTTTGTCATTGCTGAAGATCTATATAAACGCTTCCCCGACGCTAAAGAAGGGCAGTTGAGTCGCCTGCGCGCTCAGATGGTTAAAGGCAAAACTTTGGCTGAGATTGCTCGTGACATGCAAATGGGTGACTATCTGCGTCTGGGTTCGGGTGAGCTGAAAAGTGGCGGCTACCGCCGTGATTCTATTTTGGCGGACTCGGTTGAGTCCCTGATAGGTGCTATCTATTTAGACTCTGATATGAGTACCGTCAGTACTTTGATATTGCAATGGTTTGAAACTCGGTTGAAGTTATTAAATTTAGAGCAGACAATGAAAGACTCTAAAACGCGGCTGCAAGAATACCTGCAGAGCCGCCGTCTACCGCTGCCTGATTATCAGTTGGAAAATGTAGAAGGCGAAGCCCATGAACAGACTTTCTATATTAAGTGCACTATCGCTGAGTTGGACCAATCGACCAGCGGAGTCGGCAATAGCAGAAGACAAGCCGAACAGGAAGCGGCTAAGTCGGCTTTACAGCTGCTGCAACAGCATGGAGTAAAATTATGAGTGATAATCTTCTCGATGATTTCTTTACCGCTGAGGGGAAACTCAATCAAAAATGCGGTTTTGTCGCTATAGTTGGACGGCCTAACATGGGCAAGTCCACTTTGATGAATAACATCTTAGGGCAAAAGCTCAGTATTACTTCAAAGAAGCCTCAAACTACCCGACATCAAATTTTTGGTATTAAAACTGAAGAGGATCGTCAGGTAGTCTATGTAGATACCCCGGGTCTGCATAAAGAGAAAGACATAGCACTGAACCGCTACATGAACCGGGCAGCCACTGAAGCGCTGCGCGGTGTGGATTTAGTCATCTTTATGATAGATAGAACGGCCTGGACAGAGGAAGATCAAATAGTTTTAGAAAAAGTAAAATTTTCTGATGCTCCGGTGATTCTAGTAATCAATAAAGTAGATCAATTAGCCACAAAAAATGATTTATTACCGCAGATTGAAAAGGTCTCGGCGATGATGAAATTCGCCGATATAATGCCTATATCGGCTAAAACCGGTACCAATGTTGACAAGCTAGAAACACTGATTAATAGCTATATGCCTGATGGTGATCACCATTTTCCCGAGGACCAAATTACTGACAAGAGCGGTCGATTTATGGTTGCTGAAATAGTCCGGGAAAAAGTTATGCGCAACGTCGGAGATGAAGTGCCCTATGGCGCAACAGTAGAAATTGAAGAGTTCTACCGTGACGATCAACTATTAACTATCAGTGCACTAATTTTG
>Ga0209395_1007956_pt1 | contig 10977 bp, 8 predicted proteins | sample GOMGulsemesocosm_3_FD_184635 | JGI IMG/M metagenome (GOLD analysis project Ga0209395, IMG submission 184635) | Methane-oxidizing microbial communities from mesocosms in the Gulf of Mexico - GOM9D Gulf of Mexico (SPAdes) (version 2) | ecosystem: Environmental > Aquatic > Marine > Cold seeps... | reverse complement strand
AGGAACTTCGGAATCTTCAATATCAAGCCAAAGTGTTGGAAACAATCCACTTGATGCGCCAGCACCAATTATAAAGTTTAAATTTTGCTGGTAGATATCCTTAAGTGATATTTTAGATTCCATTGTTATTCCTTTAATAAGATTTTATCTTGTTAACGTTTTTTATCGTTATGCGCCTGTTTCGTAAGGTACAATTCATTCTAGATCAACTTTGGCTGTAATTTATCCCTGCTCAGTCAGCTACGCTGCGAAGTAGTACAGGCTTCAGAGTGATTAGATAATATCTACCAGGCAGATTTATTTTTAGTGGTTGTAGCTAGCTGTTACTGTGCAAAAGTGACATTAAATAAGGATAAAGAATAATAGCTAGCGATGTTGCGCCTAACAAAAGGCTTGTAACCAAGCCAATAGTCAATTTTTTAATTTGTTTATTTTTGTGTTCTAGCACGGCTTGCTGATGCTTCTGCTCTGTTGAAATAAGACTTTCTTGCTCTGTAAATTTTTGTTTGTATTGTAAATCTAATTGCGCAATTTTATTTGTAATATCGCTTTGATAATCTAACAGTTCACTTTTTAGATCTTGATGTTGGTTTTCGGTAACAGTTTCTAAATAAGTTAACGTTGAATTAGTTTTTTCTATAGCACTTTGCTGAGTTGTCAGCTCACGTTCTAATTTTTGCTGCTTACTTTGAACATCGTCTTCTAACATAACCAAATTTGAGTTGGTCTGCTCTAAAGCGCGGTGTTGGGCTGTAAGCTCTTCATTAAGCTCTTGATACTTAGCTTGGCTATCAATCTCTAACTGAGTTAAATTAGAGTTGGTTATTTCACTCGCTTGAGATAATGTCTCATAATTTTGAGCCATTACCGTATTTATGTTCTTAAACGATTCATCGAAAGTTTGTTGTGCCTCAGTAAATTTTTCACTAAATTCGATACTGATTTTTTTTAATTGTGATTGCAGCTCTACTTCAAATTGCTCTAGCTTACAGTTAAAGACCTGAATTTCTTCTTCAAACCTCTCAAATAAACTGTCTTTTATTTGACTAATGGCTGAAAATTCATGCTCTAATTTTGCAAAAATAGTGCTTTTCATTTCTTTAACTTCATTAGCAATTAAAATCAGTTTTTCTGCATCTTTTGCAGTCAGACCTTTTAATTCAAAATAATCATTAATTAATTTTTCAAGCTCCCGTTGCTGATCCATCTGTTTATGCTGTTGTTGATCGAGCTGAACATTTGCAGAAGCTAATTCTGTTGCTTGTTGTTTAATTTTATTTTGTTGTAGTTGCAGGTTATCTTGCTGCTGTGTTAAAAGCTTCGATTGTTCAATTGATATAACCATAAGCTGACCAAGTTTTTTAGAAAAGCTTGCTTGTAACTCGGCTGCATCCAACTGCGCCTCTTCTAGTTCACCCGAATTCCAAATTTGAGAAAGCCAATTACGCTCCTCATGTTTTGTCCGAGCTTTTTTCAAATTACCAAGTTGGTCATAATCACTTTTAAAGCCTTCGATTAACGATCGCATGTCAATTTTTTTTAATACATCTTTTGGTACAGTAATTTTAGACATTTCCTTTACAACTAAATCCATGTTTACTGTTCTCCTAATTTATAATGGTTCAATAGGTTACTCACTGAGTGCTCTTGAGATGACAGTGTCTTTGTTTCATCGGCAAGGTTTTTATTAAAAGCTATTTGCATTTGAGTTTGTGCTTTTGAAGTTTGTAATGCAGAGTCTTTTACACTTATTGCTACCTCGAATTCTCGTTGAATATGACCATAACCCGCAGCTATTTGAACATAACCTTGTGATTGGTTATATTGCTCTTCAATCCAAAGTGCCATTTTATCGATATTACCCTTCATCACTTCCAAATTGTTTTCGAATGCTTCAAGTAATTGTGTTCCATTGTCTGACAGCCAATCAAAAAACCGGTCTAAACCATATACTAATAATGCTGTAGCAATACCCGTTAAAATTGCAGCAATAGCTGGTGCAATAATACCTGCTATGGGAGCGAGAATTGGTATTGTCATAATAAAGGTTTGGATAGCTTCTTCAAAAAACATACCTAACCCTGTTGCAACAGCTACCGTTAGAATTTTTGTTACTTCTCTGGTAACTTCAAGAGCGCTAAGGTTTTTGGGTGGGTTTGTTATAAATTTAATGGCTTGCCAAATACTTTTCATACTTTCACGAATAATAGTGACAATTTTGGCTGATGTTTTAACTATATTATTAATTAAAAAGGTTAGTAAGTTACTAAAAAAACCTTGAATTCCACCTCCAAGAGCAGCTTTACCCGCATCTTTAAACTTGGCTATGACTCTTTTTGCAACGCGTTTTATTGCAGCAATTAACTCATCAATCAAATTTTCGTCTTTTAATCTTTTGAATAGGTGCTTTGCTTCAATAAAGACACCGTTTACAAACTCGTGTATAAGCACACCAAACGCTTGGCGCAAAGCCATTTTCCCAGCATCTTTTGCACCTGTAGACAATAACTCTTTACCTTGCTTATGAATTTGAGCTTTTAAAAGATCACCATCAACTGCTTTCTTACTTTTATTATAATTTTCTTCAAGTAGATTTTCATCTATATCAAAGTGTTCCGCATTAGTTTTTCCATTTTTACGCTTTGTAGCCGCCCACTCTAATTTGTCCTTATCGTTCATTGATTGATTAATGTTTCCTTCTGAGATAACCAAGTTATCTTCTTGGTTTACAGTCTCAAATCGCTCATCTTTATCCATTACAAGGTGTGCTCTAGCATCTCTTTCTACTTCAGCTACTGAAACACCATGATCTATATGTGTATCTTTATCTCGACCTACTGCTTTCCCAGTATAACCACTAACTGGCTGTTCTGTATCTACAAACTTGCCTTTATCTGGACCGGATTTAATAGAGGAAAGCCCTTTCTCAATTCGTATTTTACTAAGATGTTTTTTTGTTTCTTTACGATCTATTTCCTTATCTAGACTACTTTTGAAATCATCATAGCGCTCAGCATCTGAATCAGTCGCTGTTACGCCATCTTTGAAATTTTTAGTAGTAGTTACATTACCGCCATCTTTATCATCAAACATTGCTCCGGTTAATCCAAATGGGCCGATAATTTGCTGAAGGACCTGATTTTGACAGCTATCAAGCAGGTCTTGCATACGTTTTTCTTTAATTTCAGTCTTGGTTAATTGTTCTGCTGTCATTTCAATTCCCTATGTAAACTGGTAACCAGGGGCTATCGATAAACTATCAATTCCCTGTAATTCGTTAATGTTGTCGAGCCTAAGCTGATACTGCTCGCCAACTAATGTGCTTTCTAATGAGCAATCTACGTTCCATTGCCTCATTAAGTAACCTAACAGCGCTTCTCGCACGTTTAATTCAACTTTCCCACCTACCATGGAGTAATCAAGTTCTATCGCTTTAAAATGCGTTATAGAGGGGTGTGGTACTAAGATGATTTGGTGGGTGTTGTTCCACTTTTTATCAAATTCTCGTCCTTGTATTGTCGCAATTGGCTTTTCTATTGCTGTAACGTTTTGTATTCGTGTACAAACAAAGTCTCTGAAGGCTTTATTCTTTTTATCAAAAGCACGTATATGCCAGCGCTGACCATTATTCGCCAAACTGTGCGGCACAAGAACACGCTTTGTTTCACCTGATGACAGTGAAACATAATTGCATGAGATAGCCTGTCTGTTATTGATCGCACGCATTATTGTTGCGATAACATTCGAGTCAGGATGGATTAATCTTGTGGCATCGATACAGACATCAGATGGCGTAATTCCATTAGAAAAACCATCACCAAAACCTCGGCACAAACTATTAAGTGTTGCTTCAGGGTTATGTTCAAATACAGGATTAAATTCTGAGGTGCGGTAATATTGTTTTGTTTCGTGTTTGAGAGTGAGATTATCAGAAGCAAGTTCACGGTACAAAGTTAGGTCACGTGAGCATGATGCTAACCCGGTTTTGAAGTGATTAACGAGGTCGGCACGCGATATTTGCCCGAAAAATTGCAAGCAAAAATCAATGAACGCAAGGCGTTCACGCTGTGCATAATTGATATTTTTTAAATCTACCAAGTTACATTCAACATTATTTTTATGTTTATTAAATAACACTTTAAATCGATTAATAGTAACTTGCAATTAAAATGATATTATCATTTAGGTACTATCCTTTTGAGTTGATCTATTTAAGTTTACTGCTTTACTAAAAAGTAACACTTATGAAATCAAGATTTGAATATGTTACTTATTCGACCATACCCACTACCTACAGATACATTACCTAATTACCTACTTCGTTTAACTGCGGCAAACGGTTATAAAAACTCAATGCAATTGCTACGTGATGAGCACTGTTTACTGGCAAACAATAGGCTTCCCGGTAAAAAGATCTTCTTTGGAGATTTTGATTTAGATAAAGTGGCAAGATTAGCGAATATTAATGCGCATCAGCTAAACACGTTAAGCCTTAAGCATACGTTTAGCACTCGCTGCTTGGCCTTCGGGCAAGAGTTTCTTACAAAGGCGGTGAACTTTTCTAGTGTTCGAATATGTCCACATTGCTATCAAGAACAAGGATCTATTCCATTTTCTAACAGTTTGGTAGCAAAAACATTTTGCATAAAGCACAATTGCACATTGGTAGCAGTTCACCCGGTAACAGGTAGAAATTTGACTTGGGCAACCCATTATTTATGGCGTGATATCGCTAGCTGGGGTGATAAAGTTCATTCAGTTGATATAGATGAAGCTGAATTTAAAATAAATCAACAAATTGAATATTTAGAAAATAACCGGATCATTATTGGGCGGCAACAATTAAACCTTGCTGAATATTGTGATCTATTAGAGTTCTTCGCTCATTTCCATCACTTTGCTTTTGGTTCTAACTCCAGTACTCAGGCTAAAAATGATATTGAATTTTGCTGCCAATACTATGCAGCCGCCCATTGGTACATATCTGAATGGCCAACTCAATTTTTTGAGTTGTTAGTACATTTTGAAAATCATCCAATGTCAGAAAATCGTTTAACAGGAATCAGAAAATGTTTTCGTGATTTATATGATGATATTTATAGTTCTGAAAATAGTTGTTCAGGTGCTTATAAATTATTAAAAAATGGCTTTAAAGAGTACTTAAGTGACCACTTTTCTAGCGGCATATTAATGAGTTCATTGTCTCAGATTGACTATGGGGTAAGAGACAAATCAACTTATATTAGTGAAACACAAGTTGCAGAACTTCTATGTTGTCATTTGGGTAAAGTAAAAGTTTATATTCGCGAAGGGATACTTTTTTATTCCCATAAGCTGCCTAATGGCGCAAACCTTTTTCTTCGTTCAGATGTGATAAAGCTGAAATCAAGATTAAAAAATTGTTGCTCAATAGATGAATATGCTGAATTGCTAGGTATTAGTGTCTACCTTGCTCGTCAATTACTGAGGGCTGAGATTATCCAGCCACTACTTAAACCAAATAATGAAAACAGAGACTGGTTAATAGAAAAGCCACAAATAAAAAAATTGATTCGACAGCTTAAATCGTCCGCTGATCTCACCATTAAAAAGTCTAATACAGCACAAAAACGTTTTACCTTCATAAAAGTTAGCTTTGGCCGCCTGATAAAATCAATGCTTAATGGCGATATTAACTTCGGATACATACCTAATAAAAAACAGCCATTGTCACTTGAACAGTTCACACCATGCTTTGACGCTAATGATAAACCTCTCACTGGTTTTATATCACCAACTGAAGCAACAATAGAATTAGGAGTGAACATCAATGCCATTTATGACTTTATAAAATTGGGTTATCTAGAGTGTGATAAATTACAAGTTAAACGCACGGCTCGTCCTATTAAAATGATCCCACGATCAAGTATTAATAAGTTTAAGTCACGATACTTACTGACTAGGCAAGCTAGAAAGTTAAGAGCTAACAATATCGAGCTTATGTCTGGCCCCATAATTGATGGCTGCTGCGTCAATTTATATTGTAAGGTTTGACGTTTACCTTACTGTTTATTATTTAATGAGTTTTCTTTTGTAATTATTTAATATTATAGAAAGGCTTTTGATATTGATTGTTTTTTTGGAACCTGATGAATATAAGTCAAAATGATTTAAATAAATAAACGAATCCAATTGAGTTTCTTCTATTTGATACATCCTTTCCAACCAGCTAATGCTCAAGCTTGTTTCAGGGCATTCGTCAGCTATTTCACCGATAACCTCTTTAAGAGAATCAAAGAAAAACTGAGTTCCTTTGGCTCCTTCTAAACGAGTAAAAGAAGCTAAAATATATGATAAATCTCTTTTTCCTGACCTATATGCAGAATAAACAAAGCTTTTAATCCCGTCTTTTAACACGGTTCCATCTTCAATATATTTATAGCCTTCTGTTTGATAAGCAAGTAAGTCTTTAATTGTTAGCTTTCTTCTTTTTTTCCAGTACTTATCAGAACTCAAACTTGGAATATCAACTAATAAAAGTACAACCTTTAACTGGTTTAAAACTTGATAACTAATATTTTGCAATTCTTTTAAAAACAATTCAGGCGTTTGTGCTGATGCAAAAGCTTCATTCAATACCTGGCTAAAGCCATCACCCACTGTTTCAGGTGTTTTCATATCTGAAATTAGAGCATTGCACCTTAAGCACTGTTTTACTGCCAAAGTATGAAAAGTAATATCGGTATCACAATAAGGGCACTTATCTATCAATAATCTTCTGTGTGTATTACAACTGATTAAATGTTTAAGCCAATATTTGGCACTAATTGAGTTATAACCAGACTTATAACAGCAAGGGCATAACTTAATGCGTGAAAAATCAAATAACTCTTTATCATTTTCGTAATAAGACCAAATATCTATAAGGCTTTGAACCTCTATTTCACCGCAAAATTCTTGTGTTAATGATCTAATTTTAGCTCTGTCGCCAACAACATAAGATCTCAAGGCTGATGCTTCATCATTATAAAATTCTGATAACCTTTGATATGAATAATTATTTTCATATGCAAGCCTGCCAATGAAACTTTGAAGGGATTCACCCTCAATTGGGTAGAGTCTGTGGATCAATTGCGGCACGTTACTTAGTATCCGATATCTTTAACTCATCAAACCTCACAGAAGCATATTGTGCTTCCTGTAAGATAGCACGCTTGCGCCCTTTCTTAGGTCTGTATACTGACTCAGACACTGCACAAGAAGCCACAATGTCATTTATTTTAATATGTTGTAATGATAGAGGGTTACTCTCCTCAGGAATTTTGCAATGCTTGATCGAGGCATCTAGTAAGAGTTGAACTGGTATTTTGTCGAGATTTTTTTTCAATGCTGCATGTGCCGCTGGCCTTATAACTCTTTTCATTAATATTCCAATTCTTCCCTGACTGACGGCCAATAACCTAAAAGCGAGTTCTTTACTACTGAAGCCTGATATTTCATCAAAGGGCAGCTTTGTATCTATTTTTTTGAGAAATTTTCGCCAATCATCAAAGTTGTCATGACCATACATTTTGATGTGGTGTTTAATAGGAAAACGGCTTTCTAATTGTGTATTTAGCTCTACAACATCAAGCGCCCAAGGCATCCCCAGTAATACTACGGGGATATTGGTTTTATTTATGATGGTTTTTATCCATTCTCCAACTCGATATACAACTTTATCGGTTCCTGTCTCTATCGCATTCTGGAACTCATCAATTACAATTAGCTCAATTCCGCAATCTCTTGCATCGTCTGCAAACCTAATATTTAACTCTGCCCTTGTTCCTTTATTGTAAACAGGGTCACCTAGAGCTTTTAATATTTCCATTGGTGCAGCCCTAGGGCCAGTATCGTCTGGGACAGAGGCAAATAAGACAGGCATTATCGTTTTTTCACCACCATCATATTTTTCAGTATGGACATCATTAAACTTCTTTAAATATTCCTTGATTAGCTTTGTTTTCCCCATTCCTGTTTCGGCTGTTATTAGAATACTATTTGGTTGTTCTTCATAACCTGTTAATCGAGCTAGTTCTCGCTGTTCCTTGATATCACCAATTATTTCTTTTATCTGCTCGGTAATAACACAATATTTTTCGATAATATTTACTTTTTCTTTACTTAACATAAGTACTACTCCAACTCATCATCTAAGTCATCTTCAATATCGTCATCGACACTATCTAAAAACTCTGCATTATCACCTTTAGGAGCTTCTTCTAAAGGAGGTAGATTATTAGCATTTCCTGAATTTACAACGGTTGCTGGTCCCTCCATATCTTGACCAATACCTTTAAATCTTGCCACATTCGCAATTGTGCCTGTTTTTGAACGCTTATCAGCTAACACTTCTCGATCAATAATTTCTTCAATTCGTTTCCGAGCTAATGCCAATCCAAGTTCGTCAACCTGACCTTTGATAAATTTTTTGTGGAACTTTAGTATTCTTTTATGTTGGTAAAGTCCGAGTCCTTGCGTATATTCTTGATCAATAGCTGGTACTTTAAAGTAAACTCTTTCGCTGGGGTCAAGCACATAAATGTAGCTCACATCTTCTCTATTAATCTTTATCTGTTCTAGACGGTAACCAAAACGCCTTCTCAATTTAGTTAATCGATCATTATCATAATGCAGATACAAGTATCCAATCCCTTTATCATTATTTGTTCGAGTAGTGTTTTCAGAAAAAATAATATCTAGCTTATCAGGGTTAATAGGAGTGACATCTACGTATGGTAAATCTTGCATCCAAGTTAAATTTGGTATTGCTGTAAAATTTGAATTGGCGCTAACTTGATATTCATCAACAACCCATATTACTAACATTTCCATTAAAGCAGAAAAACTAATGACTCCATTTTTTTCAGAGTTATACTCATTTGAATCCGTTAAATCAGAAAACACTTTTCCGGGCTTATTTACCAAAAATCTCTTATTGATGGTATTAAAGTGAGATTCTATTGAACCTTTATACCAAGCTTTTGCCGCAGGGTTACCTCTACCTACTACATCCAAATCCAAAAGAGCTTCTTCCAATAAATTACTGTCGAATTCCCTACCTCTATCGTATGCAATTTCATGGAAAACGCCCTTGCATAACCATTTACTTCTAAGTCCGGGAAAACGTTTTAAGTAATCTGTTTTGTCAGAGATAGCATGTTTCATGGCTTTAGCGACACTAACAAAACTTGGGACTTCAAAGCCAACGTAAAATCCAAGAACGCTTTTAGACTTTACATCAAGGATTGAAGTTATATTGGGCCTGCCCAGTGGAAGTCTCAAAACATCATCTACTACAAATAAATCAAGCCTCGTGTGATCTATCTCAGCCCTATCCAAAATATATTTAACAGGCCTGTTTCTTTTATTTTGTTTATAAAGTTTGTCCGCTTTGCTTTTACCTATGTGACCCACCATCAAATCATAAGGTGCAATTTTATGGGCTTTCTTTACAAAAGCTGGGTAACTTATGGAACTGAGTTGATCTTGTGGGTTTTCCGCATTGTGGATAATTACCGAATCGTCAAAAATTTGATGCGCAAATTTAAATGTAATCTTCTCTGCATCTTTGAGTTTTTCTAAGGATTGAAAAATCATATTTTCCTCAGTTATCCCAACCCGTGATGTTTTGTTCCCTTTAAGGTGGTGTTTATCAATTAGACCTCTTATACCGTTCTCTTCAGCAATATCATACCAACGCTTTAATGTTCTCCAGCTTGGTGCTTTAATACCCGTTTCCTTTTCAACTTCAGTTAAAAAATCTTTAAGTAAATTTTCACTAAATCCTTGAATGCCACTATTTTTGTATCGAGATAAATACTTCCATTTTTCTACAGCTTTACCCTTTAAATTTTTAGGGTAGCTTGCAAAATCGATTGATGTGTCACCGTGGAGTTCTTGCTTAGCTTTGCTTGCAAACGTGACCTTAGCTTTGCCGAGAAATATTTGATCTTTTAGATCAGAAATTTTTTGAACAATTTCATTATCAGTAAATGTATCAACTAAAGTTATTTTACTACCAGATATAGTCTTGATTTTGTATTGGCTATCTTCTTTAACTACAAAGTTTCCTACCTCTAAAAGTTCAATCATTGAATCTCCTTACTAAACAATTAGGCCCAAGAGGAATATTATTCATATCAAAAAATAGTTCTTTTTCTTGGATCAGTTTATATACCATACCAATAGCATCTGGTTTTCTAGCATAATCTAGCAACTCTCGAATAGTTAACTCTGGGACATTTGATAAAGCAAATATTGCGACACGCCTAAACTCGTCAGAGCAAAAACCGTTTTTTCTTGCACGGTGTAAATGTTTTAGGTTTTGGTAAACAGGCTCTTTATAAATGAATTCATCAGTAACTAACTCTAATTCAAAGCCTTCCAGTAAGGATTGCTTTTGAATAATAGGAAATGTTTCCCAAAAGTCATCATCCAAAAATTGCACAACTTTTATTTCAAAATATTTTGAAGGAGCATTTTTATAGTGGACCAAAAAATCGGGGGTATAAATGTATCTTTCTGGGCCAATCCAGTAGTAGAAACCTTTAGGTTGACTTTTAAACTCAATAACTTGTGGATCAGCCTCAAGGTAATAAGAAAAATCAGTTTCAGCCTCACCTTCGGTATATACAGTATGGTGGGATTGTTTGTATGAAGGAAAACGACAAATCGTCTTTCCCTTCATATTTTTTAATTTTCGCTCTTTAATGATTCGATTATTAGTCATAGTTTATACCTCCATCATATATGAAGGTATAAATCATAAAAAACATATTGTCAATTTATGGGGTTAACATTGACAGCTTATACAAGTCAATTGACAGCTTATGGTTTATTGACTATTACACTATTGCCATATCACCTTTACTTTGTAACCAAATTTTCCTGTCTGGGCTGCGTTTTTTCGAGAGTAACATATCCATTAGTTCCATGGTTTCGCTATGCTCATCCACG